>Ga0209717_1000149_pt1 | contig 86410 bp, 72 predicted proteins | sample AD_UKC048_MetaG_FD_184418 | JGI IMG/M metagenome (GOLD analysis project Ga0209717, IMG submission 184418) | Active sludge microbial communities of municipal wastewater-treating anaerobic digesters from USA - AD_UKC048_MetaG (SPAdes) (version 2) | ecosystem: Engineered > Bioreactor > Anaerobic >...
CCCCCAGAACAACCCTTCCTTGTTAGAACGAACCAATACCAACCAACCACTCAACCGATGACCCAACCGAGAATGTGCGAAAGATTCTGGACACTACCGTTCATTGCCGTGGATACCCCGACGGGCACCACTTTTTACGCACTCGAAAAGCAACAAGCCCCCCAACAAGCCGCTTCAGTGAACCCGCCGAAGGCGGGTCACTGAGCTTTGCGTGTGTGCCGGGCATGCGAGACAGCCAGGAGGTGAGAGTTCTCCGTCCAGATAAACGCGGAGTCGAAGGACAAGGGGAAGTGCAAGGGCTGCCGCCGCGAGGCTCCCCCCTATCCCGATTCGACCACTAAGAAATAATAATGCCAGGGTCGGGCCTGGGGTCAACTTTCGGCGATTCTTGACACTTTGGGCCTTTAGCGGACCGACGATGGCGTCGTTGGGCGGATCGCTCTGCTTGCGATGGGGACAAACGTGGGAAGGGGCGGGTTCCTGGTTATGTCATGTCCGCGCAGCGGTTGGGGGATGTGACGATGCGCGCGCGCACATCGCCACGAGAATCTGGCCCATGCCGAAGGGCGCAAGCCCTTCGCCACTGGGTCGTTACGCCCTATTTTCGAGCTAACGCCCTTCGATCGCTTCGGCGGCGCGGCGGCGGAGGGCCGGGACGGCATCGGGATCGGGGAGGATGCGGGTCGAGTAGCGGCCGCCGGCGTTGGGCACGGGCACTAGGGCGGCGGCCCGCTGGAGAATGGCGCTGGCGGCCTGGGCGCCCGGTCCCTTCCTCGCGGCGACCTCTTTCAGGAGCCGGAGGTATTCGTAGTCTTCGGCGCCGTCGCGGGCTTGCTCGAGGCGGATCGTGCTGACGGGGCCGATGACGCCAACGGGTTGGCCGGGGTAGGTCAGGTAGCCATCGCCATTGGGGTACCGCACGTAGTAATGGTTGCCGGGCTGGTCCGATTGGTTGATGTACCGGTGCCAGCCAAACTCGTAGGGGTCGTAGGTCAGCCAATCGACGCCCCAGAATTCGTAGGCATCGGCCCCGTGGTGAAAGCAGTAGTGCGGCAGGAGGCGTTCGATGGCACAGAATGGCGTGTCCGTGCACATCTGCCCATCGGTGGTGAACCATATCCTGTCGCCGTTTTTCTGTCGCAGGGTGGCCTCGTCCATTGGGAAACACCCGTAATGGCCGATGCCCCAGACGTTGAGATAACCATCCCACTCGGGACAGTGCCGCCAAGTGCTGCTGTAGATCGGGATCTTTGGGTCGACCCCGTGGATCATGTCGCAGAGCGCGCGCATCTGGGCCCGAACGAATTCGTGCGTGAAGTGGGGCTCGTCCGAAATGTACAGGAGCATCTTGTCTGCCCACCCCTTTGCCTTCAGGTGGTCCCAGAAGAGCCGCAGCGCGGCCTGATAGACGCGCGCGTACTCGGGTCGCAATTTTGACCGGTCCTTGCCCTCGTACGGGAAGCCGCCCTCGTAGGGCTCTTCGCCGAGGATCTTTTTCGGGGGATGCGCCCAACCGAAAAGGTAGAAGAAGTGCGGGAAATACGCGGCCGGCATGTGCAGGTCGCCGAAATACCATGTGGCTGCGGCATCGAACGCGCCGAAGTCGGCCGTCACGCCCTCGCCCTGGCGTTTGAAGACGGGTTCGGCGGGGACGTGATCGGCGCAGAGCCGCCGATCGGAGAGGAATCGCATCATGGCGCGTTCGACATCGTCGCGCTTCGCCCCGCCATCGAACCACTGTTTCCCCGGCCTGACGTCGTAGATGGCGATCACGTGCCGCTCTTCCGGAAGGGAGAAACCCCAAACGCGCAGCGAGTAGGGAAACTCGCGGACGATCTGCCCACCGCTCTTGAGCCGGATCGTCCCGAGGTATTCGCCGGGCGCGGCATCGGATGGGGCGCGGAATGTGATCCATATTGGCTGGGTCTCGTTGGGCTTCAGATCGAGGGGCCTTGCGGGCAGCAGCGGGTCGGGCCACCAGCCGGCCCACCCGTCACATTGGCCGGGGGTCGTCGGGAATTTCCTGTGCCACTCGGCCGCGTCGGATCGGAAGTACGAGGTGGGGTGATCGATCGGCACGTAGCCGACGACGTTGATCGTCGGATCGGGAAGGCGGGCGCCGTCCTTGGAGATCGGGGGGGTGACCTCGACGGTCAAGCCGCTCATCGCCATTCCGGATCGCAGCGCGAGCTGCAGGGGCTCGCTTTCGTTGCGCGCCAGAGAGATCTCTGCGGGCAGCGGCCTCTCTGGCGGCGCGTCCTCGCGGAAGACTTTTACGATGGGATTGACCGGCCATGAGACGAGGCCCTCATCTCCCGTCGTCGTCTGACGCGCCTCGACGGAGCCTGGTTCGCCGCGGGCGATCTCGGCGACGAGCGCGCCATCGTGCCAGAGGGTGCCGCCGCAATTTGCGGTGAGGTGGAGTTCGAGGAACGCGCCATCGTCCGGGATGCGGATGGTGCCGAACCAGAGGGTCCAATCGGAATCGGCGGAGAGCGGTTCGCCGGCGGAGGCGAATGCGCTGGAGGCCACCATGCGCCGTTGCGGCGTGAGAAGGTGCGCGTGCAGGCGGGCCTCGCCCTCGAGGCCGCGGCATTTCGCCCAGGTGCCAAACAGGTAGGTTCGGCCCGCTTTGACCGGCACCGCCTGCCTCCAGCCGCGCCACGATCTGTTGCCCTTGGGCAAGTTCATTCGCGCGCAGCGCTCGCCGAACAGGCCTGGCTTGTCGGTCGTCATGGCGGCGTCGCCCTGAGAGGCGCCACCCCAGCCATCGGGGAGCGTTGCGCCCGAGGTGAAATCCGGATTCTTCACGAGGTTGGCAGTGCCCTTGAGCAGGGGGGCGAAATCCGCGGGATCGGTGGGCTTGGTCCTGCGCGCGACGAGGTAATCGGATGGGATGTCGCTGCCCAATCCGGTGCGCGCGGCCTCTGCTGCCGTCGCCGGCCGTGGCCGGGCACCCAGATAGACGTGGGCGGCCAGCCGGGACATTGGTGGCAGGGGGCAGTCGAAGAGGAGCATCTCGCCCAGGCGGGTGAAAGGCACTGCGCGTCCGGCCAGCGACACGGACACGGGATCCATGTCCCTCGTGCCGCGGAAGGCGGACGGCAGCCAGATCCATCCCAGGCCCCCGGCGACCGGTGAGTCCGAAAGATTCGTGAATCGGACGGGCATGCGCCGGACGGCCGCCTCATCCGATGGCCAAGCCACCGTCGCCGCCGGCGCGGAGAGCGCCAGGGTTTCCGCTGGCCTTGCGGAGATTGTGGCGGCGACCGTTGGGTCGCATTCGATGGTCAGGTCGTCGAACCACGCCCGCCCGGTGCCGCGCAGCGAGGTGCCGATCGTCATCCACGATGCCCCGACCGGGATCGAGAGATCGACGCGGACCTCCTTCCAGTCATAGGTGCCGCCACCGACGCCAAAGACTTTGTTTGAGATGAGGCCAGCCGGGCCACCGGTGTGGATGAACCAGCCGGCCTGTCCCTTGACATCCTCCGCACGGACCCACGCGCGGATCTGATACCGCGATCCGGGTATCACGGGCGCGATCCGGCGGGTGGCCCCGAGCCAGTTCGGTTCAGCGCCCGCATCCACCTCATGCCTGAGGCAGCGCGCGCCGGAGCGCGCGCCATCCGACGGCCAGATCGCGCGGTGCGCGGCATCCTCATCCTTGGCGATCCAGCCCTTGGCCATCGTGCCGGTCCCCACCTCGAAACCTCCGTTGACGTCGGGCGATCCCACATCCAGAAAATCGGGCACGCGCCACGCCGATGGGTTGTCGAAATAGATGAAGTAATCGGCCGCGGACGATGCAGCGCACTCCACCGGCAGATAGAGCTGGCCTCCTCGCGGGATCGGTCCCCGCTCCACGCGCTCGCCGGCTGAATCGAGTATTGCGAACAGCATCTCCTTGCCGGAGGCATCGGCGACCCGCACGTCTTCGGATCCGCGGCCCTCGAGCCGCGCATCGCCGGGGCCGTCGCCGATCCGCAGGGCCATCGGCACGCCCACCAGTGCGTTCGTCGTCGCGTTCTCGATCCTCACGGGGATTCGCTGTCGCCAGACATCGCCATTGCCCAGATACAGGGGGTGATGCCAGGCGGGCGTGGCGACGGGCGCCGCTGCAATGGGACCGGCAAGCAGGAAGGATGAGAGCGTCAGGAATCGCGTGGCGACCATCGCCGGATGATGCGCCATTCCACTCCGATCACAAGGCGACTCAATTGCGCTGGCGGCGGCAGCGGCGGCGCGGATGAGCGGAGTGACGTGTGGCGATCAGAGGCAACTGCGCACGTCCCACCCTTTGCGCTCCAGCTCGCGCTGGGCCTCGAGGTAGCTCAGGCCGCGGACTTGGCTGACAAGCCGGACCGCACGATCTCGCAATTTCGTGTTCGAGATGCCGACATCGACCATGAGGTTGCCCCGGACTTTGCCGAGGCGGATCATGGCGCAGGTCGAGAGGATATTCAGGCAGGCCTTCGTGGCGGTGCCGGCCTTCAGGCGTGTTGAGCCCGTGATCAGCTCAGGGCCGGTGGGGAGATCGATTTCGACATCCCAGGGTGGCTGGATGCGTCGCCGGGAGGGGTTGGCGGTGAGCAGGATCGTCTTGGCTCCGATCTGGCGCGCCTTGCCCAGCGCGCCGAGAACGAAGGGCGTGCGGCCGCTGGCGGTGATGCCGCAGACGACGTCCCCCCCGCGCACGCCTCGCTCCACCATCGCGAGCGTGCCCTCTTCGGGGTGGTCCTCGGTTTTCTCGATCGAGCGGTGGAGCGCATCGACACCGCCCGCGATGATGCCCTGGATCAGCTCCGGAGGAGCCCCGAATGTCGGAGGAATCTCGCTCGCGTCGAGCACGCCCAGCCGCCCGCTCGTTCCTGCGCCGACGTAGAACAGATGGCCTCCACCCTTCAGGGCCCCGGTGATCAGATCGACCGCGGAACAGAGGGCATCGCGGCAGGATCGGAGCGCGCCGGAGACGCACTCTTCTTCGGAGACGAACATCTCGACCATGTCGGCGGTGGTCAGTTGGTCGATCTGTGCCGAGCGCGGATTGGGCTGTTCGGTGGGGGCGGAGGCGAGTTCGGCGAGGTCCGCCTCGTCCGCATCGGGGATGGCGGCAGGGGGAAGGATCGGGCGTTCATCCTGAGAGGCCAGCCATGCGGCGCCATAGGCGCCCGATTTCTCGCACAGGTCCGCCTTGGCATCTGGCAGCAGTTCGGCGAGCGCCCCCTTGAAGAGGTCGAGGTATTCGCGTTCGAATGAGAACAGGCCGCCGAGGGCCCTGACCGACGGCCTCTCCATGTCGAGTCGCCGGGCCACCGCGGCCGTGAATTCGGCCAGGGTGCGCGCCCCGCCCAGGACCGCGGCCAGCATCTCGGGATGGCCTCGCCGCGAGGCCGCGAAGGCGACGGGGGCGAGCCGTGCGACGGACATCTTATCGGCGTCGGCGACCCAGCGGATCAAATCCCGCAGCCGATTCAGCGCGAGCGTGCGCAAGATATCTTCCGCCAAGTGGCTGACGTGTCCCGTGAGGTCGTAATGGGTCAGCACGGAGCGCAGGGCCTGCATCCCGAGGCTGTATCCGCTGCCCTGATCGCCGAGCAGCTGGCCCCAGCCCCCGGCCCGTTCGACACGCCCGGCCTTCCGGCCCGTCACGGCCGAACCGGTGCCGGCGATGACCAGGATGCCATCCGTATCGCCGAATGCGGTGGCGAATCCAGAATCGCGATCGCTGCCGACCTCGATGCGGGCGTGGGGCCAGACGCTTTGGGCGATGGCGCGCAATCGGTCGTGGTCTGCGGCGGTGATGCATCCCGCCAGGAACGCACCGACGCGGGTTGGCCCAGCGGGCATCGAGCGAAATATTCTCTCCAGCGCCGCGTCATCGATGATGCGCAGGTTTGCCGGGGGCAGAGCGCCGCGGTCGACGGGCTTCTGGCTTGCGCCATCGACCTCCATCAGGACCCAGTCGGTCTTGGTGCCGCCGCCCTCGATGCCGAGCACCTTTTCCCTTCGGCTTTCCATCGGTGGCAGATTGATTAGGGCTACTTTGCACGGCCGTGCCACGTTTCAAGCAAGAACGCGCACGCCAAGTCCTCCCGCGGGGTCCCATCCACGATGACCCGTTTGCGGGCGAAGCGACGCGGCCGGGTTGTCTCGCGATCGGAGACGCCGTTGCGTCCGCGAAAGCCTTGGACATGGCGGACCAGATACGGAAGAGTTCCACCCATGCGGGCACAGAAGATCGGAAGGGGGCGGTTGATCGCGACGCGGCTGGCGATCGGGGCGTGGCGACTCGATGCCGACAAGGGGCCCGACGGCGTGACGGCCGACATCGAGGCCGCTGGCGTCAGGGCGATGCACGCCGCGGACGATGCCGGCTATACGTTTTTCGACCTGGCCGACATCTACGGCGGGGGTGCCTGCGAGAAGATATTCGGTCGGGCGCTGCGGGAGCGCAAGGGGATGCGAGAGCGGATCGTGGTCGCGACGAAGTGCGGCATCCGATTCCGGGACGACCCCGGGCCGGGCGCGCCATACCGATACGATTCCTCCGCGCCGCACATCATCCGGCAGTGCGAGGGCTCACTGCAACGGATGGGCATCGACGCGATCGATCTGCTGATGATACATCGGCCAGATTTCCTAGGTGATCCGGCCGAGATCGCCGGCGCGTTTGAGAAACTCAGGACGGCCGGCAAGGTCCGTGAATTTGGAGTGAGCAATTTTTTGCCCTCGCAATTGGCCGCGCTGCAGAAGGCCTGCCCGATGCCTCTGGTGGTGAATCAGGTGGCGATCCATCTGGCGCGGCTCGATCCGTTCCACGATGGCACGCTGGACCAGTGCCTGGCGGAATGCGTGACCCCGATGGCATGGAGCCCGCTGGCCGGGGGACACCTCGTCGGCGACAGTCCGTCGGGCGAAGCGCGACTGGCGGCAATCCGGGGGGAACTCGACGCGATCGCCAAGGCGCGCGGAGAATCGGCGGGCGTCATCGCCCTCGCGTGGCTTCTGAAGCATCCGGCGGGCATTGTGCCGATCGTGGGTTCCACGCGGCCGGACCGCATCGCGGACGCGGCGCGCGCCGATTCCGTGGATCTCACGCGCGAGGAATGGTATCGGCTCATGCAGGCGGCATCTGGGGGCCGCCTGCCGTAAGATCGACCTCCCTCGCCCGGGCCCGATCTCTCGTCGGTGTCGGGCGCGCGCGGATTCCATGCTCAGGGAGCCCGCAGGTACTCCTGCCATGCGCTGGCGGTCGCTTTGTCCGGCAACCACGTGGCATTTCTCATGTTGCCATCGAATTCCGAGTACGGCGCGATCGCGTAAGTCTGGAGGTCGCCCAGCCATCCTTTTCGCACGTCGAGCGGCACCGGCGGGGAGGGCTGCGCGTCGGGTGCGATGTCGAGGCGCTGCGCGATGGTCGTGCGCAAGAAGGTCCGGGCGAGATCCTGGCTGCCGGCGCCGCTGTGCCCGCGCCTCTCATGGAACGCGAGGGTCCAGGGCACTTTCCCGCCGCGGACTGCATCGTAGCATTCCATCGCATACGTGATCCACTCGGGCCGATCATTCTTGCCGATGATCGCCAATATGGGGACTTTGATTTTCTGGGCATTCGGGGGGCCGTGGCCATTGGGGGCAACGATGGCTGCGACGCAGATGGTGCGCTCTGGGAAATGCCAGGCATAGGCGACGCCCACGTTGCCGCCGGCGGACGTGCCCCAGAACGCCAGCGGCAGTTTGCCGATATCCGGGTGTTTCGAGGCATCACCCAGCGCCTCGATGGCCCTGTTCAAGAGGCGCGCGGTCGCGCCACTCTCGTCGAGCTGGTAGGTCTCGTGGTCATGCTCCGCGCCCTTGAGGAAGCCGGCCATGAGCGCGAGGCGGGTTTCCGTCGCCAGCGCCCACCACGCGGGGTCATCGGCCATGGTCCGGGCGTCAGAGTTCCTCCCACCGAGCAGGATGAGCGTTCCGAGGAGCGGGCCATCGCCCGCGGGGGTGCGGATCCGGAACTTTGCGACCGACAGCGCGGCATCGGGGCACGGGCCCGCGTCGTATTCGAAAGTTCCCGCCGAGACGAGCGCCGTGGCGAGGAACGGCAAAGCGGGGACGAAGAATCGGTGGCGCCGGGCTTTCGTGAGGGGCGAGGAGAATGGGCTCCATCGTGACGCGGGCGACTTTGTCGGAGGCGATGGCGCCTGCTCGTGTCGGCCGACAGGATTGTCTGCCTCGCCACGCATATGCCGCCCCAAATCCTTCATCGCACCGTCCGGTTGGCAGGACCTTCGATGCCCATGGGGTCGTGATCTGTTTCGAGTCAGCGACCGAACAGTTCATCCTCAACCGTCGCGGGATCGTGCGGGTTGGGGACCTTGAAATAGGCGGATTCGGCATCGGGGTCGGGAAAGGGCGCGAGGTTCAACTCGAGATTTGCCTTGGCGGACGGATACCATGCGGCGGGGCGCCAGGCGTTGGCGCGGCAGAGGGGCGCGCCGGAGAAGTCGCGCTGGCCCTCGGCAGTGGTGATGGAGTCGGGTTTCAGCACCAGGAGGTGGAGATCCATGCCGGCGAGTTTCGGGTGGCGCTTCGGATTGAGGCAATAGACGAGGGGGCCGCGCATGATGGCGACCTTGCCCGCCTGGTTGATGCGCCCGCGCACCAGGCGCCATGGCATCGGGAAGTCCATCTGCACGCGGTCCCCGGCCTTCCACTGGCGGTCGATCACCAGGGTGGCCTGTCCCTTGGCGATCGTGGCGTCCTCGCCGTTGACCTTCGCCGTCGGCGCCGCGCACCACCGCGGGATCCGAAGTCGCAGTGCGAAGCGCGTCGGCCGCGATGGATCGACGCGGATGGTGATCGCTCCCGATGCGGGGTAGTCGGTCTCCTGTCGGATCTCGAGGCGCGCGTCGCCGCCGAGCGGCATGGTGGCCGTCGAGGCGGTATACTGGTTCACCGCGACCCCGTCGCGCGAGCGATAAAAGATCATGCCCGGCAATTCGGCGATGATGCGGCGATAGTTATTCGGGCAGCAATAGGTGTCGCCCTCGTAATAGCCCCTCTGTCCATCGAAGGGCGTGTAGTATCGGATCCGGCGTCCGTCGGGTGACTGCGCGGCAAAGAGGGCGTTGAACAGGGCGCGCTCCATGACATCGCCGAGCCGAAGGTCGGCATCGCGACGGACCATCTCATCGAGCCACCGCAGTAGATAGGCGCTGGCGCAAGTCTCGCCCAGATTGACCGTGCCCTCCTGCGTGTCGTGCCAGCATTCGTGGTCGCCGATCTCGCCGGTGACGGTCATCCCTTCGCCGCGCAGGATGAACTCCAGCGCGTCATGGCTTGGTCCGATCAGGCGCGGGTCTGGCGCGATGCTGTCGAGGCGCAGTTGTGCCAGGCAGCGGCAGAGGTGGGCGTAGGCGTGGCCTTCGACCGTGCCCCATCGGCCTATGGCGATGTGCGCATTCCACTCGGGCAGGCGGCGCGTGGCGCGCACGAAATCCAGGTATTGCGCGTCGCCGGTTTCTGCGTGCAGCGCGAGCATCGCGTTCTCGATGCCGGTGACGCCCATGTGGAGGGTGATGTTCCACGGGCTTGGCTGTTTCGGCGGATCCGTTTCCCAGCGCCGGATGAGATAACCCGCCAGCTTCTTCGATGCCGCCAACGATCCTTCCTCGGCGAAGAGCCTGTGATCCGTCGCCAGCGCCAGCACCAGATAGGACATCTCGTGGATGTCCCAGAGGGTCCACATGCGCTTCTCGGGGAGCATCGTTCCCAGATAGCCGTCGGGCTCCTGCGCCGCGATGGCCTCGCCCACGAGATTCTTCTTGAGCGAAACCAGCGCCGGATCGTCGGTGTGGTGGGCGAGCCGGGCAGTGGCGTCGATCAGTTTTCCCAGCCCAATGTACTTGCCGCTGCGCGGCGTGGCGCGGAACGGTTCGAGGAAGTCCTTCTCCACGTCGAGCGCGAACATGTTCGTGTGGACCGTCACCTGTATCCGGCGCCCGATCTCGCCCCCGACGGTCACCGCCCGCGCATCGACCGACTCAAACCGCTCATCCCCCGCGCCCGGCGACGCCCACGGGTTTAATAGGATCAGAAACAGGGTGGGGGACAATCGCGGCAAGATCACGCGCATGCCGCAGGGTACCGTCGCGCCGCGCGCGTGTCGATGGTGCAACGGTCCACCTGTCTGGATCTGTCGGCCGCCGGCGCGCGGCGGGGCTGACCTGATTCGAGCGCGCGCCGGGATTATTCATGATGAGTTTTCTGGGGGCGGGGCCGTTTTGGACTGCGGTGGCAGAGCGAAGCGGCGACACCGCTTTTGCCCCCGGCGGAGCCGAAGCCGATGGTCCCGGCTCGCGCTTCGCGCGCTGCCAAAGCGGTGTCGCCGTCCGGCGGTTGCCGGACTCTGCCACCGCAGTCCAAAACCCTCCCGGCGGAATCGGGCCACGTGCGCCATCAGGGGGAATCGATGACGTTTGTCAACAGGCTGCTAGGGAGGCGTGACAAGCCCCAGGTTGGACACGCTCCCGCCCGAAAGGACCAGCAATCCACGATCCAGAAGAAAGGTGCCGTTGGTATCGGCGCTCCATTGCAGGAACGATCCAGGGTTTCCAAACGAGTTGGTCAACAGGAGACTGCCCGACGACAGGAGGATCGAGTTATTCGTTCCGCCCCCGCTTGCGAAGAAGACATTGCCGGTTCCGCCTGAGATGACAAGCGATCCGCCATTAAAGGTGGTCAGATTGGTCAGGACGAGCCTGTCGCGTGATTCTGCGACGTATAGCGTGAGATTGCTCGTGGTGCCCCCACTCCCGGAGAAAACGTTGCCGGCGCCCCCCAGCAGGAGCAGCGTCCCTCCGTTAGTCATTTGGAGGAACGTGTTGGTCACCATGAGTCCGGTAAACGATCCCCCAAAAACCTGGTTGGAAATGCCAGTTCGGACGAACAAGTTTGTCAGGGGGAGGGTGGTGAAAGACAGGCGATCGGTCCCGTCGAGCGTCAGACCGCCGGCCCCCACAAGGAAGCCACCCCCGGCCTCCGTCAGGATGAGGGTGCCACCCCCGGTGGTGCTCTCCGGCGCGTATTGGTGCATCGTCAGGGTCCGTTCGAATTTGTCTTTCTCTTCCTCCTGGACCACCGCCACCCGCGGCGACCGCATCACCATCTCGCTCATCCGCTCCGCGAATTCGCGCCTCCTCGGACGGAACATGTCGCCGATGCCCTCGAATGGATTTTTCCCGCGGAAGATGTTGCCGACCTCGAAGGGCACCGTCACGCGGACGCCGCCGATCCAGTGGCCGCCCATGATTTCCTCGTCATCGACATATGCGACATCCAGTGTCACGGCCGGCGGCAGGCGCAGTTCTGCCCGCACTTTGTAACCCTCGTACTCGCGCCGCCAGAACCCGTCGTCGGGCGTCTCATAGTTGTAATACCCGCCGAAGAATCGCAACTCCGCATACTTATCCAGATAGGGCACGAGAAAACCCGCCTCGGCATAGAACCCTTCCAGCGCCGCCTCCCACCGCGTCGTGGAGCGCCATCGCTCCGTCACGTCCCACGCCAAGAATTGCCCCTCCTGTCGGAAGTTGGAAATGTCCGAGTCGTAATCGGAGCTGGTCCCGATGATGTTCACGTCATCTTCCGGCAGGTAATAGTTGAAGCGGGCGTCCACCCAGCGAGTCAGCACCTCGCATCCCACGCCAAGTTGCTCGTACTCGAAATTGTTAGGGCTCTCCAGATGATCCCAGTACGCGTTGGCCCCCAGGATCACTTCAGATTCCGGCAGCAGCCAGCGCCATCCGCCGCCCAGGCTATACCGCTCGAGCGAGTCGTCCGTCCCCATCACGCGCGGGTTGAAGAAGAACGAGTGATTTCCGGGCCGCCACATCGGAATGTGGGCATCCAGAAATCCGTCCGTCAGGTGCTCGTTGATGTGACCGCCCATCGTGATCGAGCCCGGCGGCACGCTCTCCCGCGCCTCGGTAGGTTCATCCAAGACCGATTTCGCCAGCGCCTCACTCCCGGCACGCACCGCGCCGCCCCAGAGAGACACCACTCCCAAACACACGCCAGCCGCGCACAGCAATGATCTTCCCACCGCATCCTCCATTACCCGAAGATAAATCTATTCTCCCTCGTGATATCGCGATGGTCAATTCGCATCACCTCAAGAGAGATGCGATTTATCGGTAAAAACCAAAAAGGTGCCAACAGGGGATTTGAGATGGGAATGGGATCCGATTTCCGATTCTGGCAGAGTGTCTCTGGATCCCGCCGAGGGACCCGAAGGTGGGGCGGGCCACCCGACGGCGCGAATGGCGGGGATCGGCGGACGATCTGGGTCGGTCAGGATCTCCCGCGCTTGCGCCGTCGCAGCGCCAGCAGGGCCGCGGCCAGCGCCAGCCCCGCCCACGCCTGCGCCTCTGGGATCACGAATGAGAAGACCGTCCCGACGTCCGAGGGTCCACCATAGGGCGTCATGCCATAGAGCACGCCATCGGCCAGATCCAGCCCGCCATAAGGCCATCGCCCGTCGGTGCCGCCGCCGCGGAACGAGTGCAGCACCAAGAAGTCCGTGCCGTTCGTGTTGAGTTCGAACAAGGTCCCGTAATTGTTCGTGCCGCCGTAGCCCGTCAGCCCATACAGCGTGTCGCCAAAGGCGACGAGATCCCCGAAATAGGGGTCCATCCCATCGCCGCTGCCGCCGGCAAAATTGTGGATGATCTGGTAGCCGGTCCCATCGGTGTTGATGCGGAAGATGGTGCCGCGGTTGGCGTTCGAACCACCGTTGTCGGTCACGCCGTAGAGCGCCCCGCCGACCTCGACCAGGCTGCCCCGGGCGATGGCCCCGTCACCCGACCCGCCCTTGAAGTCGTGCAGCACCGTGAAGCCCGTTCCGTTCGTCCCGATCGAGAAGAGGGTGCCCACATTGTTCGAGCCGCCGTAGCTCGTCGTCCCGTAGAACCGGTCCCCGATGGCCAGCAGATCCCCGTACGGCTGGCTGCCCCCCGCGCCGCTCACGAAACTGCCGAGCAGCGAGAAATTCCCACCGTTGGTGTCCATCTGGAAAATCGCGCCCGTGTTGCTGATCCCGCCGTTGCCGGTCATGCCATAGAGGTTGCCCCCCACGAACGAAAGGCTGCCGTACGGGTGCGAGCCGTCCGTGGCGCTGCCGCTGAACGTGTGCAGCAGCGTGAAATCCGAGCCGTCGATATCCACCCGAAATACCACGCCAGAGCCCGTCGCCGGCTGGTTCGCCCCGCCGTTGTATGTCATCCCATACAGACTGTCGCCCACGCGGATCAGGTCGCCCCAGGGGCCCGCGCCGTCCGTGGCGCTGTACGGCGTCGTGAAACTGTGCAGGATCGTGTAATTCGATCCGTTCAGGTCCATGCTGAACACCGTCCCCATGCCCAGCGTGGCGCGGGCCTGGGTCATGCCGTATATCTTGCCGCCATCCACCAGCACGTTGCCGTACGGATTGCCCCCGTCGCTGCCCGCGAACGTCTTCAGCACGGTGTAGTCCTGCGCCGAGGCAACGGCGACAAGCCATGAGGACAAAAAGCCCGCGACCAAGAATTTATTCATAAAAATGCGCATTTTTTGCACTTTTTACCCGATTTGCATTTGCCACTCAATCCAGATGCTTCCCCTCCCGACAACTATTAGATCACCTGACGTACAAGCCAAGATGAGTAATGATGCGGCGGAACTGGGGATCGGGTTTTGCTTGTGGGCGTGGGGTCCGAGGGTCTCCTTGAAAGGGGGCGGGGGAAGCTGATACGCTGCAACGCATGAGTATTGCGTCTGGAAGTTCGCGCTCTGTCACCCGCCGTTCGCTGCTTCAGGCTGGCATCGGGACGCTGGCGGCCGCCGGGGCGGCGGTGGCCGAGAACAAGCCCCCGGCGCCGGCGGCGGGGGAGGGCTTGCTCCCGCAGGGCAATCTCTGTGGGGCGAAGATAGGCCGGGTGCTCCTGGGCGGCAATCTGATCTCGGGTTACATGCACTCGCGCGACCTGAAGTACGTCAACGCGCTGTTCAAGGCGTACGCGACCGAGGCGAAGATCCTCGAGACGCTGCGGGTGGCGGAGAGCCATGGCATCAACACGGTCTTCGAGACGGGCGCGCAGTTCGTGCAGCGCTACAACCGCGAGTTTGGCGGCAAGATGCAGTTCATCCCGCACATCCAGGTAGACACGAAGCAGAGCGAGACAGAACTCAACGACCACATTGCGAAGCAGGCGGACAGCGGGGCCGTCGCCCTGTACGTGTGGGGCGTGGCGGCCGACAAATTGCTCCAGGCGGGCGAGATCGATCGCCTCGCCCGAGCGGTTGAGCTGGCGAAGGTGACGGGCCTGCCCGTTGGCGTGGGCGCGCACTCGTTGCTCGTGCCCATGGCATGCGAGAAACACGGGATCCCCTGCGATTTCTACGTCAAGACACTCCATCGCGACAACTATCCCTCGGCCACGCCCAAGGAGTTGCGCAAGGAGTTCATCTGGCTTGCGGGCGGCGAGGGCTGGTACGACAACATGTGGTGCATCAATCCCGAAGAGACCGTGGGGTTCATGGCATCGGTCAAGAAGCCGTGGATCGCGTTCAAGGTGCTCGCCGCAGGCGCGATCCACCCGCGGGACGGTTTCGCTCACGCCTTCCAGAGCGGGGCGGATTTTATCGCGGTCGGGATGATGGATTTCCAGATCGCCGAGAATTGTCGGCTCGCGGGCCGCTGCATTGCCGAGGCGAAGTCGCGGCCGCGCCCGTGGTGCGCGTGATCGCGCCCTGACCCAGGATCCTCGAGAATCCAGATGCCGGGCAGCAGGAGCCTGCTTGCAGGCGATTCCATGCGCGACAATGCACGGCATCTCACAGAGATGCCCTACAAAATTTGTAGGCCGCCTGTGCCAGGCGGCTCGGCTCAGAGGTTTTGAGACACGCTCGCCTCGCGGGCCGCGAATGAGAGGTGCCTTTCGCTACCGGGTGGAGTGCGGACGCCGGGGCCGGCGTCCCTCCCATGCCCAACGCGGCTGCTAAGCTCGGTTACGGCCCCTTGTCCGCCTTGATCAATTGTGGTTCGGCCCAGACGGCGAAGTTGCCCTTGCCATCGCCGCCGCCCGAGGTTGCAACCAGCTGGAGATTTGTGACACCGGCGATCGGGCACTCGAGGCGCCGTGCGGGCTGGCGCCCGGTCACGGTCGCGGCGCAGAGCACTTTGCCGTTGCCCAGCACGGAGAACTGGACGTTGCCCGATGCCCCGAGTCCCGCCTGCAGGCCGGCCAGAACGGCAAATCGGTCATAGACGCCCGCGGGCACCAGATAGCTGAGCGCGCTGCGGGTGCCGGTACCGATGCCGGTGGCGAATTGTTTTTCGGTGATGCCCCCTTGTTCCTCCACTAGGAGGCTGAGCGGGATGGCGTTGGTGCCATCGCGAAGGATGACGCCGCGCTGTGCGTGTCCCCAGTAGGGCCTGCTGAAGAATGCCCCTTGCGGAAACGCGAGGTTCGTCGCCTCGAGCGGGATGCACGAGGAGAGATCCAGGGTCTTGGGCACCGCCGCGAGCGGGGTTTCGGCGCCGAGGCAGAACATCGTGTGCAGGGCGTCCGCCACGATGCCGGCGCCGCAGACGGCCGCGCTGGTCTGGGCGGTGACGACCGCGTTGGTGTCGCCCGAGTACAGGCCCTGGATGATGGGGATGACCTGTGCGCGAGCCGCCGCGGTACCCTCGTTCGCCCGCTGGAGGAGCCGGAATGCCGCCTCGTCCACGGAGTCTGCCAGCAGCCGGGGCTCGCGGGAGCCGATGGTAACCTTGAGGGTGCCGTTCTCCACCGGGCCGTGCAGCAATGCGTATCGCCACGGCTCTGGCGGCGGCAAGAACTGCTTGAAGAGCGTGAACATGTTATCACCCGGCACGCAATGCGCCGGGCAGGTCCAATCCTCCAGCACGTGCGCCAGCGTTCCGGCGTAACGGGCCGCGTCCCGCAGATCGCCCACCCGCATTGCCGCCACCCCTTTGCCCATGAAGTATCGCAACACCTCGAAATTCTCCGGCTGCGTGGCGGGGAGATGGAGATTCACCAGATACACCACGCCCGGCCGGCTATCCATCATCGCAAAACGGGCGTTCTCCTTTTCGGTGTGGACCCGGTCGGGAATCAGGCAGTGGTGGGAACCGAGCGCCTCCCACTCCTCGCCGAGGCGCTGACGCTGCCAGTCTGGGAGGGTGGCGAGGGCGGCACGGGTGATGGTCGCGTGTGGCTCGCCCCAGGCCCCGGCCCGCTCCGTTCCCGCCAGCGCAAGAAGCGTCGCGCAGAGCGCCGACACGATCCGGCCAAAGCGAACGGGAGCGAGCGGACAATGCTGCTGGATTCTCACGATGGAATTCGACAAGGGCGCCCCGCCCGAGTCAAGCCACGGCCGGAAAATTCTTGCCGTGTGGCGGCCATTCTCGGATGGTTTCGGCATGTACGAAAACACGCCATTTTGCCTCAAGGGACGTTCCGCGCTGGTGACCGGAGGCAGCCGGGGACTCGGCCGCGAGATGGCGAAGATCCTGGCACAGGCTGGCGCGGAGGTCGCCATCTGCAGCCGGACGGCCGCGGGCGTCGCGGAGGCCGCGAGGCAATTGGCGGCGGAGACCGGCTCGCGGGTCGAGGGCCTCGTGGCCGATGTGGGCCGTCGCCCGGAAACCGAGAGGCTGGCCAGGGAGGCGATCGACCGCATGGGGAAGATCGACATCCTCTTCAGCAACGCCGGCTGGAACATCCCGCAGCCCGCCGACGCGATCCGCGACGAAGACTGGGATGCGCTTCTGGAACTCAACGTGTCCAGCTCGATGGTCCTCACCCGTGCGCTGGCCCCGGCGATGATGGAGCGCAAGTGGGGCCGCATCATCTACACCTCTTCGATCATGGCCATCGCCAGCACGGCCGAGCGCCCCGCCTACAGCGCGACCAAGGCCGCCCTGCATGGGCTGATGAAAGCCAACTGCCTCTATCTCGGCGCCCACGGGATCACGGTGAACTGCGTGTGCCCCGGGCCGTTTGCCACGGAAATGCCGATGTCCATCTTGAGCGCCGACCAGCAGAAGCGCTTCGCCGACCGGACCGCCCTGCTGCGCTGGGGTCAGCCGCACGAGCTGGCGCCCGCCGCGCTGCTCCTCGCCAGCGACGCCGGCGCCTACATCACCGGCAGCGTGCTGGTGGTCGATGGCGGGGTCACGATCCGGATGTTCTGACCGGAGACGTCAGGCGCCTTTCGCGGGCGGAAGCTCCCGTTTCCCGGTCCCTCATCCGGCGAGCTCGAGCTCGCAGAGTTTCTTGTACAGGGGCGACGTGAGCATCAGTTCCTCGTGTTTGCCGCGCGCGGCGACGAGGCCCTGATCCATCACCACGATCTCGTCGGCGCGCAGGACGGTCCGGAGGCGGTGGGCGATGGCGATGACCGTTCGTCCGATGGCGAGGTCGTCGATGGCATCCTGCACCTTGGCGGCGCTCTCCGCGTCGAGCGCGCTGGTGGCCTCGTCCAGCAGGAGGACCGGGGCATTCTTGAGGAAGGCCCGGGCGACGCTGATGCGCTGCTGTTGGCCGCCGGAGAGGCGCCGTCCGTTCTCTCCCACGTCGGCCTCGTAGGCGCCGGTGAGGTGCTGGATGAACTCGTCGGCATGGGCGCGTTTGGCCGCCTCATGGATCTGTTCGTCGGTGGCGTCGAGCAGGCCGTAGCGGATGTTCTCCCGGACGGTGTCGTTGAAAAGGAACGTCTCCTGGGAGACCAGGCCGATCTGTCGCCGCAGCGAGTGCATGTCGAGATCGCGGAGGTCCTGGCCGTCCATCAGCACCTCGCCGCCGGTGGGATCGTAGAACCGGAGGATGAGCGAGAAGATGGACGTTTTGCCCGCGCCGCTGGGCCCGACCAGCGCGTAAAACTTGCCGGGCTCGAAGGTGAGATCCACGCCCCGCAGCGCGAGGCCGCCCTTCCCCTCCGGGAATTTCTCTTTGACGGGCTTCGGGTGCGGCACCCTGAGCGTTGGCTCGGGCGGCAGTCCGATTTCCTCGGGGTTGACTTTCGGCGGCCTCCCGTACTTGCGATAGTCGAGTCGGACGCCCCGGAATTCGATGCGGCCGCGCGCCGATGCGATGGCGATGGCCCCGGGCTTGTTCGTGATGCGCGGGCTCGCGTCGAATAGTTCGAAGACGCGCTCGAGGGACGCCATGATGCGCTGAACCTGCGTGTAGAGCTTGCCGATCTTCTTGAAGGGGTCGTAGAGGAGGAACAGGCCCGCCGCCAGCTGCACCAGCGTGTTGATGCCCATGCCGCGGTAGTAACCGTACACCAGCGCCGCGCCGAAGCCGAACGACGCGAAGACCTCCACCATCGGGTTGACCCCCTCTATCACCTTGCGCACCTGGAGGCGAACCGAGTTCTCCCGCTCGGAGGCGCGGTTGAAGCGCGTGCACTCGTCGTTCTCCCTCGCGTACGACTTGACGACGTGCACCCCGCGCAGGTTCTCGCCAAGGACGTGGATGCTCCCGGCCTCGGCCTCGTCCTCGGCCCGGCCCCGGTGCCGCACGACGTAGCCGAGCACCAGCCCCGGCACGAGGCTCAGGGGGATGAACGCCATCGCGATGAGCGTGAAGATGGCGTCGCGCGTCATCATCATCACGATGACCGAGACGATCGTGAGCGGGGTTTTAACGAGGTCGCCGACCACATCGGTCACGGACGAGGCGACCATCTTGGTGCGCTGCACGACGAGCTGCATGAGCTTCGCGGAGTCGTTGTATGCGAAGAAGTCCATCGACATCCGCTGGATGTTGCGGAACAGCTCGTTGCGGAGATCCTTGAGAACGCCCAGCGCCACCTGCATCAGCCAGACCGCGCTGATGTAGCCGAGCGCGGCGCGTACGATGAAATACACGGGCACGGCACCGCCCGCGATGACGAGTTGCCAGGTGTTTAGCTTGACGTGGTGTTGCTCCAGGAGCGTGAGGCTCTTCTGCAGCGCGGGGATCAAGGCGGCGACCCACATGCTGTAGATGGCCCCGGCGACCAGCCCGGCGATCCATAGGAGCATGTAGGGTTTGAGGAACGCCTTCAGGCGGTTGGCGTAGTAGGCCCCTGTCCGCCAGTCATAGACGGTCTCGTCGATGCGATCTCGGAAGATGTCCCAGTATCGCCGGAGGTGGGCGCGGGGGCCGATGGGCATGGCGGGGGCGAGCGCCGCGTCGATCGCGGCGGTGGCCATTGGCTGTTCCTGGGCTGTCGCATGACGGTCCATGGGGACCCAAAGTGTGCCACAGGGTCTGGCGTCAGTCACGTCCGCCGTTTTGCGCGTGCGCGGAGCGCCGGGCTGGGGCAGATTAGTGCCCCAATGGAGAAACACCTGACGCTCGTGCGACAGTATCCGGTGGGCCCCGGGGGCGCGGAGAAGTATCTCGACCTGCTGGTCAGGGGGCTGATCGCGCGGGGTTTCGAGATAACCTTGCTCTGTGCGGACGCGCCGCCGCACGGGATTTTTTCGGAGACATCGGCCGTGGACGTGGTCCGGCTGGACATCCCGAACCTGAGCCGCTGGCGGCCGCTGCGGCCATGGTATTTTCCGTGGCTGGTGCAGGCGTGGCTGCGCAAGTACCCCCAGCCCTTCGTCTTCAGTCTCGAGCGCCACTGGCGCCAGGACCTGCTTCGCTCCGGTGACGGGATCCACGCCGAATGGCTCCAGAGGCGCCGGCCGCTTCGCAACGGCCTGCTCAACGCGCTGACGTTCGTGAGCCCCTACCATCGGCTCACGATGATGGGCGAGCGCCGCGCCTACCATCCGGAGCGCACACTCTGGGTGCTGGCAAATTCGAATTTTGTGAGGGACCAGATCGTGTCGCGCTTCGGTTTCCCGGCGGGGCGGACAGAGGTCATACACAACGGGGTCAATCTGGAGGAGTGGTCGCCCGAGGCGGACCCGTGGTTGCGGGCGCGGCTGGGCGTGCCCCCCGAGGGGGCACTGGGACTGTTCGTGGGCGCTGGATGGGAGCGCAAGGGGCTCCGCGAGGCGCGCGACGCCCTCGTGGCGTGGTCCGCCAAGTCCGGCAGGCCGGCGCACCTGGCCGTGGCAGGCAGGGGCCCGGCCCGCTGGTATCGCGGGCCGAACGTGACATTCTTCGGCGCGGTCAGCCATGCCGAGCTGGGGCGATTCTATCGGGGGGCCGATTTTCTGGTGCTGCCGACATGGTACGATCCTTTTGCCAACGTGACGCTGGAGGCCTTGGCCTCGGGCCTGCCGGTGATCACGACCCGCGCGAATGGCGCTGCCGAGATCCTGGAGGATGGGGTCGATGGCGGGGTGGTGGATTCGGCCCGCGACCGCGAGGGCCTCGTCGACAAGATAGGGGTGCTTGCAGACGCGGCTCGTCGCGACGAGGTCCGGGCCGCCTGTCGTCGCAAGGCCGAGCGATTTGGCCTCGCGGATCACGTCGGCAAAGTGGTGGACCTCTGCATGCGCGTGGCCGCGCTCAAGGGGTGATGGCGGTTGAATGCGCTCATCAGGGCCGCGCGGGTGATGGCCGCTGGACCGACCCCGGTGGAGAGCCGCTGGGTGGAGTGCCGCGATGGCCAGATCGCGCGGATCGGGGCCGGTGATCCACCGCGCCGGCCCGACCTCGATCTCGACGGCATGCTGCTGCTGCCGGGCCTGATCAACGCGCACTGCCATCTCGATTACTCGCACCTCCGCGGGATGCTGTCTGGACGGCGGGGTTTCGCCGACTGGATCGGCCAGATCAACGCCCTGAAAAGGCACTCCTCCCTCGAAGATTTTTCCGGCGCGATCCGCGCGGGTTTTGACGAGGCGATCTCCTTTGGCACGACTTCGCTGGTGAACATAGAGGCGTATCCGGAGATCGTGGGGGGTATCGAGGCGCCGGTGCGGACGTGGTGGGCGATCGAGGGCATCGACCTGCGGGTGCCGTTCGATTTCGGTCCCCTGCCGGAGTTGCGGGCGGTCTCGCCGCATTCCCCCTACACGGCGTCCGCGGGCCTTTATCGGAGGGCGAGGCGCATCGCGGAAACCACGGGCGCAGTTTTCACAACTCATGTTGGCGAATCGGGTGAGGAGCACGAAATGTTCGCCCAGGCGCGCGGGCCGCTCTATGAGCTGATGGACAGGATCGGGCGCGACATGTGCGACTGCGGCCAGGGTGGCAGTCTTGGCCTGCTCCTGGACGAGGGGCTGTTGCCGCGCGGCTCTTTGCTCGTGCACATGAATTATTTTGGCGAGGGGGATCTGGCGCGTTGCGCGAAGGAGGGCCACGCGGTCGTCCACTGCCCGCGGTCGCACGGGTTCTTCGGCTACCGGGCGTTTGCATTTGACGCCATGCGCGCCGCCGGCGTGCCCGTATTGCTGGCGACCGATAGCCTGGCCAGTTGCGCCACGCTGAGTCTGTTCGACGAGATGCGGGCGTTCGCGGCGGCTCATCCCGGGGTACCGGCGGCGGGGGTCATCGACATGGTGACCCGGGCCCCCGCGGCGGCGCTGGGCATGGCGGGGCAGATAGGGGCGATCGCCATCGGCGGCTGCGCGGATCTCATCGCCATACCCGACGACGGGGACCCCGATCATGCGGCGACCGTGCTGCGGCACCGGGGCGCCGTGCCGTTTGTCATGGCGGGGGGCAAGGTGCTGCGGGGACCGTGAGATCGCGGCTGACAGGGTGGCGGCGGTGCATCGCGCGGGTGTGGTTCCCGGCCGTGGGTGTCACGAGCCCGGGTCCGTCTTGCCCCTATCCCTTCGGCGCGAACGTGATAAAATGGCACGGTCGGCGTGGGGCCGTGAGGCCAACGCGGCGGGTACGGAGCGCGAAATGAAGCAGCAGAAACCAAGATCTGGCGGGAAGTTCACGATCGGCGTTATCCAGATGGAGTTTTCGACGAAGCCGGCGGAGAACATGGAGGCGGCGGCGGAGCAGGTGGGGAAAGCCGCGAGCGACGGGGCGCAGGTCATTTGCCTGCCCGAACTCTATCGCTCGCAGTATTTCTGCCAGCGCGAGGATGCCGCGCTGTTCGATCTCGCGGAGCCCTCCGATGGCCCGTCATTCGAGCTCTTTTCCCGGGTGGCGCGCAAGCACCGGGCGGCGATCATCGTGCCATTTTTCGAGCGTCGCGCCCCGGGCCTGTACCACAACAGCGCGCTGATCATCGATGCCGACGGTTCCCTCTTGGGCGTCTACCGGAAGATGCACATCCCCGATGACCCCTCGTACTACGAGAAGTTCTATTTCGCCCCCGGGGATCTCGGCTTTCGCGCGTTTGATACGCGGTTCGGGCGCATCGGCGTCCTGATATGCTGGGACCAGTGGTATCCCGAGGCCGCGCGGCTCACCGCCCTCCAGAACGCACCGGTCCTCTTTTACCCCACCGCGATCGGCTGGCACCCGCGCGAGAAGGCGGCCGTCGGCGAACGCCAGCGCGACGCCTGGGTCACCGTGCAGCGCGGGCACGCTATCGCAAATGGCGTCTATGTGGCTGCCGCCAACCGAACGGGCATCGAACGGCCCGCCCCGGGAGACGATGGCATCGAGTTCTGGGGCTCGTCGTTTATCGCCGATCCGCAGGGGGCCATCCTGGCAGACGGCGGGAGCGCCACGGAGGCGATCCTCCTTGCCGAGATAGATCCGGCCCACCTGGAGGACGTCCGGCGCAATTGGCCCTTCCTCCGTGACCGGCGCATCGACGCCTACGGCGACATCACCCGGCGCCTGATCGACTGACGGCGGCGTTCGCCCGGCGCGGGGACCGGATCGCGGCCGGCGCCCCTCCCGGCGGAATTGAGCCAAGCGCGCCATCAGGGGAGGTCGATGACGTTTTTCAACGGGCCCCTAACCTGCATATTTCACGCTTCCGCGTGAAACATGCAGGCTCGAAGGAAAACCGCGCTCCGAAAAACGTGATTTTGGAGGGTCTGGTGCCACCGATCCGCGAAACACACTCTGCAACCGCGAAAAATCCCAGTCTTTGCCAGACCTTTCCCAATAAATGGCTCTCATGGCGCGGTTTTCCCAGAGCCCGGAATTTCACAGCCAGCAAGGCTGTGAAATATCCGGGCTAAGACTTGCGCGGTGGAGTCTGTGGTTCTCCGGCGTCCTCGTCGGATCCGAACTCGCGCCAGGAGCGCGCCGCCTCGTGCTGAGCACGAAACTCTTCCAGGTGACGGGCGCGCTGGGCTTCGACCTCGGCTTTGGGCACGAATTCGATGCGGGTGCCATTCTGGAGTTCCCACGTGTATCCGGGGCCTTGGACCCTCTTGGCGAGATTCATGCTGAAGCGGTTTCCGCCGATGAAAAGATTCGGCGGGCGCCACTCGTATTCTGATGGGACGCCGAGCGATCCAAGCTTCACGAGGTATTTCCGGGATGAGGGAAGGGAGGTGCGGCCCGACTTTTCCGCCGATCTCGCGACGATGCGCCGCATCCAGCCGAAGGGCACCAGCACCAATGTCATGATCAAGAGCGTTCCAACCAGCACGATCCCTGCGCCCTTGAGCACCGTCGGTGCATTCCGCTCAACCACGTCCCGCATGTCGTCGCCCGTGCCGCGCCTGGACGAATAAGTAGATGGCCCTCGTGCATCCAGATGCCAGCCCGCGGGAGTGCGCGCCCCCTGGGCGGGTGAGTCGCACGGCGGGAAGAGCAATGCGGTGACCGCAATCAACGAGAGGACAATCCCCCTAGGATGACTTTTCATTCCGCCTCCAGTCGCGTGGCCCCGGCATCTATTATCCTCGCTCGACGATCGCGAACGCCGAGTGGTTGTGGATGCTTTCGATGTTCTCGGCCTCCACGCGGTACCACGAGATGTCGGGGTGCCGATCGAGCCGCACCGCCACGTTGCGCACCAGGTCCTCGACGAAGACCGGGTTGTCGAACGCCTGCTCGGTGACGAATTTTTCGTCGGGCCGCTTCAGCAGGGAGAAGACCTCACAGCTGGCGGAGTCCTCCACCATCCTGATCAGGTCCTCTATCCAGACGGGCCGGGCCCCGAATCGCACCGACACCGTCACGTAACCCCGCTGGTTGTGGGCGCCCCGGTCGCTGATCGCCTTGCTGCACGGGCAGAGCGTGGTCACGGGCACGATCACCGTGCACACGAAATCCATCCGCCCACCCTCGGAGGCCGCCTCGAAACGGACGGCGTAGTCCATCAGGCCCATCGCCCCACTGACCGGCGCTCGCTTTTCCAGGAAATATGGGAATTCCATGTTGATGTGCGCGCAATCTGCCTTCAGCCGCTGACGGAGGTCCTCAAGAATGGACGGGATACTGCGCACGTGGATCTCGCGACCGTGGGCGTTGAGCGCTTCGAGGAAACGGCTCATGTGCGTGCCCTTGAAGTGGTGGGGGAGATCGACGGACATGTCGATCAGCGCGACCGTCTCCTGGGTTTCGTGTTCCTTGTCGCGGACGCGGATTGGATGCCGGACACCCTTCACCCCGACCCGGTTGATCGGGATCTGACGGTGGTCCGTCTCGCTCTGTTTGTCGTGAAGCGGGCTGGCTGGCTCGCGCCCCGCTGCCCTGACGGCGGTCGCCATAAGGTAATACATTAAGCCCCACAGGCGACAAACGCCAGCCCGGGGTATTTCGCCTCTATGGCCCCCATTGGGGCCCTGCCCCTTTCTGGGCGGGGCAGGATTCTATGTTGACGGCCGGGCTGCCCGCGGGTATCGGGATTTGCGCCCGATGCGAAAAGCTGCGCCCCCCATCAAGTTTGCCGTCTTCCTCGCGCGTCGTGACGAGGCCGCCCTGGACGACCTGCTGGCGGCGCTCGCGCGCGCGGGTGCCCAGGGCGTCGAACTTTGCCCCCCGGCATTCTTTCCGGATCCGGTCCAGGTCACGCGGACCGAGCGTGCGGAGTTTCGCGCCCGAGTCGAGCGGCACGGCCTGCGCATCATAGGATTCCACGGCCTGCTCGAGGGCCACCGATCCCTCGGTTTCTTCGCAGGCGAAGCCACGGTGCGCCAGACCCTCCAGTTGCTCAAGGAACAGATCAAACTCTGCCAGGAACTCGGCGGCACCGCGGTCACCCTGGGTTCGCCCAAGGAGCGTTCGCACGGCCTTGACATCGAGCCGGAGGTGGCAATCCGGCTCGCGGCGGACGAATTCCGGCGGCTGGTGCCGATCTGCGAGTCTCGCCGGGTCTGTTTCGCGGTGGACCCGGCATCGCCCGAGGAGACGGATTTCATCCGGTCATTCGACGAGGGGAGCCGCCTGCTGTCCCTCGTGCGGCACAGCCGGATCCGGCTGGCGCTCGATCTTCGCTCTTGGCACCGCACGGGCGGGTCCCTCCCCGCGCTCGTCCAAGAGCGCCTGCCGTGCATCACGCACGTGCGGGTGCGCGAGGGCCTTGAGCCTCACCTGCCACACCCCTGTTATGGGGAGGCACTTTCTGCGGCCGGCTACCGGGGATGGCTGAGCGCTGATCTCGGCCCATCCGGCACGCCCGATTTCGGGCGGATCGCCGCGGTCCTCGCCCAGCTCCGGGGGTGCTACAGCTGAGGATTCGCCCCGGGACCCCAAAATTCCTTGGCCTTTTGCGCTTGCGATTATGCGGAACTCGAAAAGAATTCGTAGCATGCTGCGTCTGATGTTAGCGGTGCTCGGCCCGGTCCTCGCGGTTCTCCCCGCGATTGCCCAGACCCCACGCATGGCCGTGGTCGATTTCGATCAGATCAATCAGGCGTACTCCAAGTCCAAGGCGCGATTCGATGAGCTCAAGGCCGACGAGACCCGGATCAAGGCCGAGCTCGCCAAAGAGTTCGAGGGCTACAAGCAGCTCGTGGATCAGGCCCGCCTCATCCAGAAGCAGTTCAACGATTCCGCCTCCAACCCGGCCATCCGGGAGGCCAAGCTCAAGGAGGCGCAGGAGCTTTTCGCCAAGGCCCAGGCCGAGTCCCGCCGGCTTCAGTCGGTCAAGAAGGACAAGGAAACCGCCTACCAGAAGAAATACGCGGATGCGACCGCGGAGGTGCTCCGCGACATCCAGGCGGTCGCCGCGGCGTATGCGTCCGAGAAGGGCATCGACATCATTTTCGACAAGAGCGGCAAGACGCGCAACGCGGCGCCAATGGTGCAGTTTGCGGATACCCCGCTCGATGTGACGGCCGATGTCGTGGCACGGCTCAATCAGCGGGCCGTGGCCGCACCCACCACCCCGCGGGCGCCGTGAGCCACCTCGCCGAACTCCGCACCGAGTTCATACGCAGCTGGGGCGAGATGGGCACCTGTTGGGGCATCAATCGCACCATGGCGCAGATCCACGCGCTGCTGATGATCAGCACCCGCCCGCTCTCCACCGACGATGTCATGCGCGAGCTCAAGATCAGCCGAGGCAACGCCAGCATGAATCTGCGCGAGCTCATTTCGTGGGGCCTCGTCAGAAGGCACATCGAGATCGGCGACAGAAAAGAGTATTTCGTTAGCGTCAACGAGGTCGCGGAGATTTTTTGCAACATCGTCCGCGAGCGGAAGAAGCGCGAGATAGAGCCCGTCATCCAATCGCTGGAGCGCTGCACCCGCGAGGCCAGCAAACTCAGGCCCGACGAGGGTGAGATTGCCGTGTTCCGCAGGCGCACCGGCGAACTGCTGGATTTCATGCGCCTCGCCAATCAGGCCATGGAGCGCCTATCCCGGCAGGCCGACGGGCGCGTCTTTCGGACCATGCTGCGCGCACTCGCCTGAAGAAAGGGTGAACCTATGCCAACCTCCGGCGACCTCATCATGGTGAAGTCCGGCGCGGCCCGCCTGCGGCTCGACGACCTGTCCCTCAAGGGAGACAAGCGGCTCAAGGAGATCTACGACGAGCTGCTGCTCGAGCTCCACACCCGGGCGGTGCGACTCCAGGCCAAGCTCGCCGAGGCGAAGCGCTCCGCGGTCATCGTCATCGAGGGTCCCGACGCGGCCGGGAAGGGCGGCGCCATACGGCGGTTCGTCGAGCGCCTCGATGCCCGCCGGATACACATCTACAGCGTAGGAAAACCGACGCACGACGAGATCTCTCGCCATTACATGTGGCGTTTCTGGCGGCGCATGCCCGCCCGCGGCGAGATCGTGATCTTCGACCGCTCCTGGTACGGGCGCGTGCTGGTCGAGCGCGTGGAGGGCCTGGCCACCGAGACCGAATGGCGCCGGGCCTTCGACGAGATCAACCGCTTCGAGCAGATGCTGATCGACGATGGCACCATCGTCATCAAATTCTATCTCCACATTGGCAAGGACGAGCAACTCGACCGCTTCCGCGCGCGCCAGGCCGATCCCCTCAAGCAGTGGAAGATCACCGATGAGGACTGGCGCAATCGCGAGAAGTGGGAGGCGCACAACGAGGCCGCCGAGGAGATGTTTGCCCTGACCGCGTCCGATCAAGCCCCCTGGTGCATCATCGCCTCCAACGACAAGAAGTGCTCGCGGATCGCTTTTGTCCAGGAGGTCGTCAGGCGCCTCGATGAGGAGCTGGGATGAGCGCCCTGCCCGACGACCCATCGATCGCCGTCGATATCCGCGTGTACTACTACGACACGGATGCGGCGGGCGTCGTTCACAACATCGCCTACCTTCGATTCATCGAGGAGGCCCGGACCCGGCTGGCCGAGTATCTGGCGTGGCCGCTGGAGGACATGGCCGCCGGTCCCGTTGTCCCGGTCGTGGCCCGCACGGAGATCGATTACCTGAGGCCCGCCAAACTGGCCGATCGGCTCCGCATCGAGGGCCGCCTCGCGTCCGTTGGAACGGCGAGCTTCGAGATCGAGTTTTCCGTCACGCGGCCCGCCGACGGCGCGCGCATCGCGCGCTGTCGCCAGAAACTCGTGGGCGTCCACGGTGCCACCGGGCGCCCCTGCCGCACGCGCCCCGATTGGCGCAGCCGGTGGCCCCACCTTGCCGCGTAACGGCCCGTCAGTCTTGTTCTGGGACGGCTTGCGGGATGGCCGTGTCCCGGGATGGTCGCCGGACGAAGAAGTAATAGAGGGCGCCCAGCACGAGTGCGCCGAGCCCCAACCATTTCGACAGCGTGTGGGTGAGGTTGCTGGTCTCCTCGATATCCGCGCCCATCGTCACGCCGACCCAGCACAGGACGGCGCTCCATATGGTCGAACCGAGCAGGGTGTAGATGGAGTACTTCGTGAAGTTCATCCTGACGATGCCCGCGGGGATGCCGATGAGGTGCCTGATGACAGGGAGCAGGCGCGAGATGAAGATGCCAGCCGGCCCGTAGTGCCCCGCCCAGTGCTCGGCCATCTCGACCTTGTGATGGGTGATGCCCACGTAGCGCCCGAACCGCATGACGAAAGGTCGGCCGCCGAACCTCGATGCCCAGTACATGACTGTCGCGCCAAGCCAGGAACCGATGGCCCCCGCCAGCGTTAGCCCGATCAGGCAGGGCACGCCCCCGCCGTTCCGATTGTAAAACAGGTATGCGGCCGGAGGAATGACGATCTCGCTTGGCAGTGGCACGATCGAGCTTTCGACGGCCATCAGCAACGCGACGAGGGCATAGCCGCCGTCTGCCAGGCGCGCCAGATACCAGTCGGATAGGGCCTTGAACATCGTCATAGAATAGCAGGCCGTCGGACTTTTGGAAGCCCGGCGGCCCCCAGAAACTGGACTGATTTTCGGGGAGCGGGTCGGCCAGATTCCGACGAATTCCTGCCAGAAACTTCGGGCGCTGTTCGCGGGCGCGGCTCATGCCCCGACCCAGGATCTGGGCCGGGAGGGTCTTGGACTGCGGTGGCAGAGTCCGGCAACCGCCGGACTCTGCCACCGCAGTCCAAAACGGCACCGCCCTCAGAAGTTTCACCATGAATAATCCGGCGCGTGGACGTTTCTGGCTAGTGCCGCCCCCTCGCGTCGGGGGCGGCGCTGACCCGAAACGTCAAATCGCGGAACATGCGGGCCGCCTGTGTGAGGCGGCTGGGCAATCCCGAGAATAGGAAAACCTGCAGGCCGGACGGCCGTGGTCGAGGATACCGGTGGGGCGCCTTCACCTGGGCCAGTAGTGCCAGAGCACTAGTGCGCCGATCACGAGGGCCGCAATGGTCACGCAGATGATCGCCTTGGGGGAGCGCAGGAACGCGCGCACGGGACCCGCGCCGTATCGCACGGTGGCACCCGTGGCGAGCATCCGCCCGCCCCTTCCGATGAGGGAGGCCAGAAGGAATCCGGGTAGCTGGATCCCGAATACGCCGCCGCAGATCGCCAGCACCTTGTACGGTAACGGCGAGATCGACAGCGTGAGGGTGCCAAGGAATGCCGCGCCCGCGAACTCGGCCTTGAAGGCCTCAACACGTTCCGGTGTAAAACCGGGCACCCAGCGGAACAGCGCCGGCGCCACCGCGTCCCACGCGCATGCCCCGAGCCACCAGCCGAGGATGCCGCCCGCGACAGAGGTCACCGCACACCACATCGAAAGCCCCACCCACCGGCGCGGGTTGGCCGCGACCATCGGCACCAGCAGGTAGTACGGCGAGATCGGGAACACCGACGAGTTGCCAAAGGACACCGCCATGAGCACCCAGAATCCGGCCGGCGTCCGCGCCCAAGCCGCGCACCGTTCGGTAAACGACTCCAGCCAGCGCTTCACTGGAAACCCGGCTACCCGTCCGTCTGGACGGCGAGGACTTGGCCGTTGCGGGCCGCCACGATCACGCGGCCGAACTTCTCGGTCTCGCCGCCTCGGGCCACGTAGACATCGACGGTCCACACGGGCTGCCCGAATACGTGGGACTGGCGCAGTTCGAACGAGCTGCCCACGATCTTCAGGCCCTTGAGCGGACCGACGTCGCGCACCGTGGCGAGGATCTGCGAGGTGTCCACGGTCATGTCGGCGGCGGGGACGACCTCCGCCGGCTTGTACGGCACCACGCGAAGGCGGCGCACCTCGGTGGCGCCCTCCTTGAGGTCTCGCACCTGATCGCCGACCACATGGACGCGTCGGCCCTGCTGGACGGCCTCCGGCACATAGAACCAGATGTACCAGTCAAGGGGGGCAACGTAGGTGTCCACGCGCGGTCCGAGTATCGCGATCACGTTCGCGCGATGCTCTGGGGCGATGGTCTTGGCCGCGATATCGCGCGCCTGCAGCCCCGTGATGGGTTTGACCGGTTCATCGTGGGCGAGGACGTGGCCCGCGCACGACATGGCGAGGACCAGGCAAGTGGACATGGTGGATCGAATTCTCACGACCCTTAACCTAGCCCACCCAGGAAGCCCATCAAGGCGGTTCTGGCCCCGAGCAACTCCAGGCCGGTTAGAAACAGCAGGACATACATGATGGCGCCGAAGCGGTCGCTGTCGAAACGGCGATTCAGCCAGATGCCGATGAGGCTCCCGACGATGATCGCCGGGATCCCCAGGAGCGAGAGCCACAGGGTGTGGCCGGTGATAAGCCCCTGGTGCAGGTAGGGCGGCACCTTGAGGAGATTCAGCACGGCGAAGAACGCGCTATTGGATCCGACGTAGATCATGGGCGACAGATGCTGGGGCACCAGATACATCATCAGTACCGGGCCCGCCGCGTGCGCCAGCGTCGAGGTGAAGCCCGCCGCGATGCCCGTGACCGAACCCCAGGGCCAATTGGGGTGCCAGCGCTCCTCGATGCGCAGGATGATGCGGCGCCACCACTGCAGCCCGCAGAAGAGCAGGCAGACCGCGCCGATCATCACGCGCAGCTGGTGATCCGACACCGTCGCGAACATCAGCGCGCCCGCCGCGATGCCCGCGATCATGCCCGGCCAGAGGTACGCCAGCGTCCGCCAGCGCACGTCCCTCCAATAGTGCCACACCGCGATCGCGTCCGACACGATCAGCAGCGGCAAAAGGATCCCCACCGCATCCCGCGGGGGAAACACCGCCGCCAGCAGCGGCGTCGCCAGCACGCCCGGCCCGCCGCCAAAGCCCACCTTCGATATGCCGGTGAGCGTCAGGGCCGCCGTCGCCACGATCCATTCGATTGCCGTCATGAGAGAACCCGCCTGCCACGACTAGCCACCGCCACGCCGAAACCAAGAACAATGCGCCGCCGACGCGCGGGCGTCCCAACCAGTCGGCCGTGCATTTCTGTGGGATGGCGGGAATCAATTGCTTCGTGGCGTTTGACGGCGCTGATTCTGTGATAGCATCACGGTCACGACGGCCTGTTTGAGGTGGCGCGTGACGCCGGCGCCCCACTTGCCGCTGTCGAAAATGATGACGCGAAGGAGAGAGAATGGCATGGATATATCTGTTTCTCGCCGGCCTTTCTGAGGTCGGTTGGCCCGTGGGTCTGAAATTGGCGCAACAGAGTGCCGCGAGGACGACGGGCATTATTATGGCGGTGGGGTTCATGGCCGTCAGCGGTTTCTTCCTCTGGCTGGCGCAGAGGGAGATCCCGATCGGCACCTCCTATGCGGTGTGGACAGGAATTGGGGCGGCCGGCACATTCTTTGTCGGCGTACATTTCTACGGCGACTGTGTGAACGCGGGCAGGTATCTGGGGGTCGCCCTGATCATTGCCGGCATCGCCACATTGAAACTCTCTCATTCCCAGTGAGAGCGTGTTCCCGGCGTTTCGAGGGGAGCCGCCTGGTCACGCCTTGCGCGTGAGGATCTCAACGGAGCGCGCGATATCTTCCTCGGTGGTGTAGAGGTGGGGTGAGAACCGGATCCACTCGGTCCCGTCGCGGGTCCATCGGAGGGAGGCGGTCACGCGATTTTCGGCGAGTGCGGCGAACAGCCGTTTCATCTGCGCGCCAGGTTTTCGGAATGTCAGGATGCCGCCGCGGCAGTTCTCGGGGTCGGCGGCGAGGAATTCGAAGCCGGCATCGCGCAGGGAGGCGACGGCGAGTCGGCGCAACCGAAGGAGGTGTTCTTCGATTGCGTCGATGCCGACGGATGCCAGCAGTTCGAGGGAGGCGGTCATGCCGACGATGCCGAGCATGTTTCGGACGCCCGATTCATAGCGTGCGGCGCCCTCGATGGGTTCGATGGTTTTGGCGGCGATGAAGTGCGGCGAGCGGATATTGTCCGCACCGAGGATGGCGGGCCGGAGCCGGCCCTGGGCGCGTTCCTTCACGATGAGGATGCCGGCGGCCAGCGGGCCGAGCATCCATTTGTGGGAGTCGGCGGCGACGAAATCCGCCTCTTCCAGCGGGGTCCGCACGGCCCCGAGTGTCTGGATGCCATCGAGGGAGAAGAGCGCGCCGGCCGCGTGCGCGACGCGACCGATCGCGGTGACATCGATGGGCTTGCCGCTGAGGAAGTGGGCGGAGGCGAGCGCGACCAGGCGGCAGCGGGGCGTCGCGGCCGCCGCCACCAGCTCCGGCGTAATCTCGCCCAGGCGTTCGGGTCGCAATGGCACCGGCCGGACGCCGGCGCGCTCTAGGTCGCGCCACGGGTAGACGTTGGCGGGGTAGTCATCGTCGTAGAAGACGACCTCATCGCCGGGGCGCCAGTCCAGGCCATTTGCGATGAGGCCGAGGCCCAGGCTCGTGGGGCCGAGGAGGGCGACCTCCGAGGGCAAGACCCCGAAGAGGCGCGCGGCCGCCTCGCGCGCCCGGTCGAGGCGGATGCGGAAATCGACCTCCTGGTGCATCAGGGCCGCGTTGCGCGCCTCAGCGATGATGGCATCGACGGCGGGTTGGGGCAGCGGGCTGACGCCCGCGTGCGCGAGGAAGACCTCGCGGTCCGTGATGGGGAACAGCCTGCGGCGCAGCCCGGCATTGCGGTGCAACGATTCGAGGGAAACGCCCTCGAATGGGGCGGTCTTGACGTCGGGTTTCAAGGCGAGGCGCCTACCACGAGATGAGTTGGATGGGGCCGGCGGTGATGGCCTCGGCCTCCTCAACGGCCAGCCAGCGCTCCTGAAATTCGGGTCCCCACGAATCCGAGATCGCGATTTCTTCGGTCTTCGGGTTATAGCCGATGATCATGCGCATGTGGCCATTGTCGCGGGAGGGTTTCAGGCTCTTTGCCGCCTTGCGCGCCGCCTTCAGTTTTTCGCTCCACTCCGCCCAATCGGTGACCTTCTTGCGGTCCTCCGCCCGATATATCAGCTCCCGCTCGAACTTGAGATCCACCAGCACGCTCCACATCAACGGGAGGCCGTCGTCGATGTGCGCCGCGAGCTTCCGGATGTTGGGACCTCCGGATACGGCCGCGAGCCTGCGGCCGTTGCGCTGCACGATGTCCTCGGCGTTGGCGGTCATCACGCCGACGATCGTCCCGCCGGCGAACTGGGTGCCGCCCGCCATGGCGAGCACGTACATGTCCGCGGGGATTCCCATGTAGCGGAGGAACCGCTCCCAGGTGGCGGGGACGCAGAAGCCCTTGGGCCCCTGGTCGACCATGGGGATCTGGCCGACGACCACGTCGCCATTGGGGCGCTGCTCGACCCGCTGTTTGAGGATGGGGCGCAGGTCGGCATCCTTGACGCGCTGGGGTTTGCCCCCGCTGTCGGCCTCCGCGATGGGCATGATGCGGACGCCCACGTACTCGTCCTCGGGCGCGGCCAGCAGGATCGCGTGGCCCTTCCAGTCCCATCGGAGGACTTTCTCGCGGGTCGCCTTGCTCTGGCCAAACTTATCGCGCTGGGGTTGCCCCAGGCCCGCGGTCAGCGCCGCCTCGACCGTCTCCGCCTCGGCCTTCAGTTGCTTTGGGAAATCCTTGAGCGCCTTCTTGATCTTTTCCTGCATGGCCTCGCGCGCCTTCTTGTCCTGCACGAAGCTGTCCAGATCGCTGGTGATAAAGGCGCCCGCGACATCGCCCTTGTTGAGGAACACGAGCGAGAAACGCGCGGGTTTTCCTTCCTCACCATAGAGCGCCAGCGAGAAGGGCCGGGCCCCGAGCATCTTCACGTCGGCGCCGGCATAGAGCCGATAGCTGCTGAGGGTCGTGGTCTTTGATTCCTTGGGCCACTTCAGGCGCTCGGCGACCGCATCGTCGGCGTCATCCCACAGGTTGTCGTCGGCCCAGATCGGCGCGCCGAAGATCGCGTTGAGTTTCTCGTAGCCTGGTTCCTCGGACCGCGCCGCGCCGGCCGCCAGTAGGACCAGGAGTGGAAGTGTGACCCTCGCCCTCATAGGCATCCATCCTGCCAGACGCCCGCGCCGTTTTCAATGCCTGTGAGCCGCATATCCCATGCGTGGGGTCCGGGCGTCATGGCGGGACGGGGCCAAAAGGTGGCGGGGCGCCGCCTTTTGGCGACGCCCCGCCATTGGTCGCGAGGGCCGTAAGCCGGATTCTGTTCCGACGGCCCGGCTTTCGCCCGACCGCCGGGACGGCCATTTCTCTTCCCGCCTTGCGGCGAGACCCCGGTTTCCCGCAAGCGGGATTCCGGTGGTGCGACTAATACCCGGGGCATACGCGCGAGCCACGCAAGCCCCTGCTTTGTCTTGCACCGCGCGAGGTTTTTCGTGCCCCCGATGTCGCCATCGGAGCGGTGGGCTCTTACCCCGCCTTTTCACCCTTGGTCGCCCGAAGGCGGCCGGTATGTTTTCTGTGACACTGTCTGTCGCCGGGGGCTTTCGCCTCCGGCTCCCCACCTTTCGGTGGGCGCGCTGCTCTACGGTGTCCGGACTTTCCTCCCGCACCGCCCTCGCGGACGGCGCGAGCGGCCATCGCACCCTCGCGATTTAACAAATACCCCCGGGGAGACCTCCTGTCAAAGTCTGGCCGACCGGCGTCGCAGTGGGAAAGGCGGCGGGGCCTTTGGCAACCGATCCGCATGGACGCCCGGCGGCGGTTTTGCTACGCCATCTACGTTCCTGATGATCGGCAGGCATGTAAACACGCGGTTGACGCTGTTGCTGACATTCTTGCTCGCCATATTCTGCGCGGCGTTACTCTTTTGGCGGCAGGCGCAAATGCGCCACCTGCGCTTCTTTATCCAGGATGAAGGCCGGGCCAAGGAATTGCTTTTCCAGCGGATCTGGCAGCTCAAGGGGGCCAGCCTCGAGACATTTGCGAACGACTATACGTACTGGAGCGAGATGGTCTCATTCGTGCGGAATCCAGACCCCAAATGGGCAAAGAGCAACATCGACGGCAGCCTTGCCACTTATGGGGCCGACGCCGTCTGGGTATTCGATCCGGACTTCAAACCCGTCTACTCGACGTTTGCCGCTCAGGAGAAGAGATCCATTCAGTGTCCGATAGGCAAGGAGGCCGCGGGGAGACTGTTCGAAACCCGCCCGTTGGCGCACTGCTTCGCGATCATACCGGAGGGTCTTCTGGAGATCCGTGGGGCCACGATCCATCCCACTGAGGACCCGGCGAGAAAGACGCCGCGGCAGGGCTATTTTCTTGTGGGCCGGCTTTGGGACGAGAAGGGGCTTGCCGCGCTGTCGCAATTGGTCGAGGCAACGGTCACCATGGTGAAGGCGCCCCCCGCCGTCCCGGCCCACGGATTGGCCGATGGCGGGGGCGGCGAGATCTGCTTTTCCCAGGAACTTGCCGGGGTGGACGGTCGGCCGGTGGCGTCGCTCGTGGTGCGCTCGCTCTCCCGCGCGATTCCCAGAATTCAGGGGGAACTGAACCTCGTTTTTGGGCTTGGGATGGGGGTTTCCGCCTGTGCGCTACTAGTCTTGATCGTGTTGATTCACTTCTGGGTGAGCCGTCCCCTCCGAACGATCTCCACCAGCCTGCAGGCTGGCGATCCGTCCCTCGTGGGTCCGCTGACCGCGATGAAGACCGAGTTTGGCCAGATCGCCGTCCTGATCGGTGAGTTCTTTGGCCAGCAGCAGAGCCTCAAGAGGGAGATCGAGCAGCGCCGCAGTGCGGAGGCGAGGCTGCTGGAGGCCAACGATGCCGCGGAAAAGGCCCGGCGCGCCGCCGAGGCCGCCAATTTGGCCAAGAGCGAGTTTCTGGCCAACATGAGTCATGAGATCCGGACGCCGATGAATGGGATCATGGGCCTCACGGCGCTCACGCTGGACACGGGCCTAACCGATGAACAGCGGAGCAGCCTGGAGATGGTCCAGACCTCGGCCGAATCGCTCCTTGCGATCATCGATGATGTTTTGGATTTCTCGAAAATTGAGGCCGGCAGACTGGAGCTGGAGCATGTGGAGTTCAATCTCCGCGAGATTCTGGGGGACGCGATCAAGAGTTTTGGGGTCCGGGCCCATCACAAGGGGTTGGAGCTGGCCTGGAGTGTCGCGGCCGATGTGCCGGATGACCTGGTGGGGGATCCGTGCCGCCTGAGGCAGGTGCTGATGAACCTGGTGGGGAATGCGATCAAATTCACGTCGAAGGGAGAGGTCGTCGTGGAGGTTGGCCTAGAGAGTGCCAGGGCAGATGGCGCCAGGCTGCACTTCATGGTGAGGGATACGGGGATTGGCATCCGGCCCGAACAAAGTCAGAAGATCTTCGATGCCTTCTCGCAGGCAGATGCCTCCACGACGCGGCGATTTGGGGGCACGGGCCTGGGGCTGGCGATATCCCAGCGACTGGTGGAGAAGATGGGTGGGCGACTTTGGGTGGAGAGTCAGGAGAACGTGGGGAGCGTCTTTCATTTCCATGCGTCCTTCGCCGCACGGGCCCGGGCGATTGCGCCGGTCCGTGGCGAGGTGGATCTGGCGGGTCTGCGCGCTCTGGTCGTCGACGACAGCGCCACCAATCGGCGGATTCTCGGCGATCTCCTGCGGGGCTGGGGAATGGAGGCCCGCGCCGTCGATGGCTCGGCCCAGGCCCTGCGCGCGCTGGGCGAGGCGGACAATCGGGCCGAACCCTATCACCTGATCGTGATCGACCTGCAGATGCCGGACATGGACGGGCTCATGTTTGCGGAACTATTGAAAAAGGTGCCCGCCTATGCCGCGATCCCCATCATCATGTTGGCGTCGGTCGGCCAGCGCAGAGACAGCGCACGATGCCGGGCACTGGGCATCGGGACATATCTGACCAAACCGATCAGGCACTCGGAGCTGCGGATGGCGCTGGAGGCCGTGCTGCGCCAGGATGCCGACGGCGGTGGCCGGGCGAAGTCGGAGGATCCCTCGCCGGAAAGGCAAAACGCCCTCTCCATTTTGCTGGTGGAGGACAACGCCGTCAACCAGCAGGTCACGCTGAGGCTGCTTCAGCGCCGCGGGCATTCGGTCAGGGTGGCCAACGATGGGCTGGAGGCGGTCAAGCTGTATTCGGGCGGGCCATTCGATGTGGTCCTGATGGATATCCAGATGCCCGGCATGAATGGGTTTGAGGCCGCGGCCCGAATCCGGGAACTGGAGGCCCAGACCGGACGGCACGTCCCCATCGTCGCAATGACGGCGCACGCCATCAAGGGTGACCGCGAAAAGTGCCTGGGCGCCGGGATGGACGGGTATATATCGAAACCCGTCCGATCGCGGGATCTTTTTGAGGTTATTGAGCGGCTGAAGACTTGAGCCGGCCGAGCAACTCGATGACCTCGATGTCGCCGGGGTGGGTGACCTTGAGATTGGGTTCGGGACAAGACACGACCTTCACGCGGTGGCCGTAGTGCTCGGCCACGGCCGTGTCATCGGTCGCGAGCGCTCCCTCCTCGATCCAGCGGCGGTAGCAATCGACGATGAGGTCGCGGCGGAAGATCTGCGGGGTCTGGACGGCCATGAGCGTGTTCCGGGGCGGTGTTCGAACGACCCACTGGTCTGCGTCGATCTCCTTGATGGTGTCGGTGACGGGCGCCCCGCAGACGGCGGAGCCAAACTCAAGGGCCGCGCAGGCCACGCGCCGAACGATTTCGACCGTCACCATGGGGCGCGCGGCGTCGTGGATCAATGCCAGGTCACAGCCCGCGCCCCCCGCCTGGAGCCCGCGCCATACGGAATCCTGGCGCTCCGCGCCGCCGGGGAGGATCTTCGCCAGCTTCGAGATGCCCTCGGCAATCGCGAGTGCCTCCAGACGGGAGCGGGCCTCCTCGCGGGTGACGACGATGACCTCGGCCACCTCGACGCATCCTTGAAGGGCGCGCAGGCAGTGGGCGATCACGGGACGACCGAGCAGGGGCAGCCAGAGTTTGTCGGTGCCCATGCGCCGGCTGCTGCCGGCGGCGACGACTATGGCAGAGATTTTCATCGGCGCTTGGAGCGTGAGTCGGGCGCGCGGTTCACCTGGGCGGGTTTCTGCTTCTGTTTCTCCTCGTCGGGATTGACCTCGCGATAGAAAAGCACGCCCTTCTCGCGGAGGCTGTGGACAAAGACGCGGATATCTTCGGCAATCTTGCGGTCTTTCGTGAGGGCGTGGAGGGCGCCCTGCCCGTTCTCGGCTTGCGAGAGGATGCGGTCGGCGCGGGCCAGCGCCGAGTTCAGGTTGGACATCGCGCCGTGCAGATCATCGCGGGCCTTATCCGTGAGGAATTCTGTGTTGATGCGCCCGACGGTGTTGTCGATGTGTCTTACCGACGAATTGAGGTTGGAGACGGTGCTGCGCACATCGGCCTGTGTTTCTGGGGTGAGGATGCCCTGGTCGATCTTGCTGATGGCCGAGTCGAGCTTTTCGCCGACCTGCTTCATTTGGCCCAGCACGGGTTCGATTTTGCTGGTGAGGTCGTCCAGGCTTGGCGAGCGGGCGCCATCGACCACGCTCCCCGGTTTGATCGGGGGCTTGTTGACGTCGGTGACCGGCTCGATCTCGACGCAGGGGTCCGCCAGCATGGCGGTCTGCTTGATGGTGAATTTCGAGCCCTCGCGCACGACCACGCCAGCCTGCAGGCCGATGCGGACCCGCGCGCGGCTGCGGTCCTCGTTGAATCCGGGCTCAGCCAGGACTTTCCCGACCTCGACGCCGGCCATGCGCACCTTGGCATTTTTGATGATGCCGCTGGCCGACGGGAATTGCACGACGAGCTCATATTCTGTTCGGACGGCGGTTCCCGACTGCCCGAGTTTGAGGACGAGCAGCGCGGCCACGGCGATGCCGGCGAGCACGAACAGCCCGACGGTGATTTCGATTCCCTTGCGTTCCATAAGCTATGCCTCCAGTCCGTTCAAAGATCCGTCACATCCGCCGAGATGCCATTGACAAATTTGTGAATGATCGGGTCCGCGCTCTGGCGCATGTGGTCCGGCGTGTCGACCGTGTAGATCCTGCCCTCGTGGAGCATGGCGATGCGGTGCGCGATGGTGTAGGCGCTGTGCATGTCGTGGGTGACGACGATGCTGGTCACGCCATAGCGCTCGCGCATCTTGACGATCAGCTGGTCGATGCTGTCGGCCATGATGGGGTCGAGGCCGGTGGTGGGCTCGTCGTACAGCACGACCTCCGGCTTCCGGATGATAGCGCGGGCGAACGCCACGCGCTTGCGCATGCCGCCGCTCAGTTCCCCGGGCATCTTCTTCTCGTGGCCGAGCATCCCGACGGCGTCCAGCGCCTCCCGCACCCGATCGGTGATCTCGGCGGCGGGGGTGCCCCTCTCTTCGCGGAGCGGGAATGCGAGGTTGGCCTCGACGGTGAGGGAATCGAAGAGCGCGCCCCCCTGGAATACGATGCCAATCTTCTTGCGGATGGGCACGAGCTCCACCTCGCTGAGGGGGACGACGTCCTGCCCATCGACCTCGATGCGGCCCGAGTCGGGCTTCATGAGGCCTATGAGGTGTTTCAGCAAGACGCTCTTGCCCCCGCCGCTGCGGCCGATGACCACGAGGCATTCGCCGCGGCGGATTTCGAGATCCACTCCCCGGAGCACCTGCTGGCGGCCCAGTCGCTTCTGCACGCCCGCGTAGCGGATGGCGATGTCGTCGTCCATGGCTCAGCCCAGCGCCGTGTTGAGGACCAGCGTGAAAAAGAAGTTCGAGATCAGCACGATGATGGACCCATAGACCGCGGCGTCGGTGGTGGCCCGGCCGACGCTTTCGGCACCAGCCTCCGCCAGGAGCCCCTTCTCGCAGGCCACGGTCGCGATGATGACGCCGAAGAAGACCGCCTTGATGAGGCCGACGAAGATATCCTGGGGCGCGACGTTATCCGCGATGTGCTGCCAGTAGTAAGTGCCATCGACGCCCATGAGTGGGACCGCCACGAGGTAGCCGGCGATCGTCCCGCAGCCGATGGCCATGCCGGTGAGCAGGGGCATCGAGACCGTGAGGGCGATGAAGCGCGGGACGATGAGGTACTCGATGGGGTACACGGCCAGGGCCCGGAGGGCGTCGATCTGCTCGGTGGTCTTCATGGTGGCCAACTCGGCTGCCATGGACGACCCGACCCGGCCGGCTATCATGAGGGCGCTGAGCACCGGGCCCAATTCGCGGCACATGGCGAGGGTGGCCACGATGCCGGTGGCGGAATCCATCTGGAGCCGGTGAAAGTGGAACTGGGTCTGGGCCGTGAATACGGCGCCGGTGAACAGTCCGGTGACGAGCACGACCATCAGGGAGCGCACGCCGACGGAATAGAACTGCTGGATCATCAGCGACCAGCGGAGGCGGCGGGTGAATATGCAGCGCACGGTCTCCATGCCCAGCATGGTGAGTTCCCCGAGCTCACGCACGAGGCCGAGGGCCCCGCGCCCCAAAGCGGTAGGTATGAAGAATAGGGCCCGCACTCATCGTCAATATAGATAGGGTTTTGGCAGGTCAAACGCATTTGGGATGAGCCCGAAGCGTGGCGTTGCACCGGGCGCGAGGAAGACCTCGATGACGTCGAAGCGGAAACAGATCGGGGGATTACCGAGCAGACGGAGGTAGGCCAGGGCGGCCCGGCCGAGGCGGCGCTGTTTCTTGGTCGTGACAGCCTCGCCCGGCCCTCCGAAATCCTTGCGGCTGCGGGCCTTGACCTCGACGAACACGAGCACCCGGCCGTGGCGGCACACCAGGTCGATCTCGCCGCCGGCCGCGGCAAAACGCCGGGTCAGGACGCGATAGCCGCGCTGGCGAAGGAATCCGGCCGCGGCGCGCTCGCCAAATTCGCCGCGATCGCGGGCGTCATCCGAGGCCGGGCAGGGACGCCTGTGCCACGGGCGAAAAGCTTCTCCGATGCGCCGGGCAAGGGCCGATGCGCCGGAGCGCGTCCAGATGTTCGGCCGTGCCGTAGCCCTTGTTTCTGTCGAACCCATATCCCGGGAATTCCCCGTTCATCCGCCGCATGAGGCGGTCCCGCGTCACCTTTGCAATGATGGAGGCGGCGGCGATGGAAAGCGAGCGCGCATCGCCGCGGACGATGGCGCGGTGCGGGAAGGCGAACTCCCGAAATGGCAGGCCATCGAGCAGCGCCAGGTCGGGCGGCGGGTCGAGTGCGGAGAGCGCGATCTCCATGGCGCGTCGGGTGGCCTGGAGGATGTTGATGCGGTCGATCTCTGGGGGGCCGATGACACCCACGGCCCACGACACTTCGGCCGAGCCGATCAGTGCCTCGTAGAGTGCCTCCCGCCGGGGCTCGGTCAGCTTCTTGGAATCATTCAGGCCCTGGACCGGCGGGATGCCGGGGAAGACGACCGCGGCCGCCACGACTGGACCCGCGAGGGGTCCGCGCCCGGCCTCGTCCACGCCGGCGATACAGTGATAGCCTTCCCTTCGCGCTTTGTTTTCGAACTCGAGGTCCGGTGGCATGGTCGGCGCGGTGCGCCGCCGCGGCTCGCGGTGGGGCCTACTCGGCCTTCGGGCGCTTGGCCGCCTTGGCGACCTTGGCTGCCTTGCCGGCCGCCTGGGGCGCCTTGCGTTCCTTGACCATCATCGCCGCCTTGCCCTTGCGGTCGCGGAGGTAATACAGCTTGGCGCGCCGGACGTGCCCCTGTCGAACGACCTGCACCTTCTCCACGCGAGGGGAGTGGAGCGGGAAGATCCTCTCCACGCCCTCCCCAAAGGAGATCCGTCGGACGGTGAACTTGGAATGGATGCCGCGGCCCTTCCGCGCAATGACGATGCCCTCGTAGACCTGCACGCGATCCTTGTCGCCCTCGCGAACGCGGGTGTGAACCTTGACGGTGTCACCCACGTTGAACCGCGCGACTTCCTTCTTGAACTGCTCCGCTTCAATCTTGTCGACGATCGCATTCATGATCCATCCTCCTGCGCGGCACCCAGGCCGCCGTAGCCTTCCCCGCAGAAAGCGGGCCGGAAAGTAAACGCCGGGACGCGGCCGGAGTCAAGGGCCAACGGATAGGATTTCCTTCTGGCGGCCCTGCGGGGGGAACCGCCCCCCATCGCCTTCCGGGGGGCTGGCGGCGATGCCTGAACCGGTCCCACCACGGGAATCGCCTGGCAGAGGAGCCACACCGGGGGTCGGGGGGAACGCCGAGCACGCCTTGCTCGGGCCGGTGGCCTTTCCCGATCAGGGACTCAGGGAATCGGGAACCGGCGGCCCGCGTTTCTGCCTTCCTGAGTTCCGGATTGAAAAGGGCCGATGGCTTTGCGGACAACCGATACCGCCGAGACACGAAGAGCCAATTCCCCTCTCTGCCAGACACTTGATTTCCTTACATGGAGCGCTTACATTTTCGCCGTGAAAGCCACGCTTACCAGCAAAGGCCAGATCACCATCCCCAAGGCCATCCGCGACCGCCTGGGTCTCAAGGCGGGCGACGAACTGGAATTCGACGCGAGCGCCCCCGGCTTGAGCGCGCGGCGCGTGGTGAACAAACTGGCTTGGTCCCGGGTCCTGAAAAGGTGGCGGTCCGCTCGGGGCGCCAGTCTCAAGGGACATCGCTGGGGCCGCATGACCTCCGCCGAGATCCTAGACGAGACGCGCGGCCCGGTCGAGCTGCCACGGGGCAAGGCCTGATGCGCACCGCGGTTGATTCGTCGGTGCTCTGGGCCATCCTCAACGCCGAGCCGGGCTGGGAGGCATGGGTCGCAGTGCTCCAGACTGCCGCCGCCGAAGGCGAACTCTTGGTCTGTCCCATCGTTTTCGCCGAGGTGGCGCCATCCGTCTCTTCGGCGGACGAGTTGCTTTCCATCCTTCACGGCCTCGGCGTGGCCTATGATCCACTCCTCCCCGGCGCCGCATTCCTCGCAGGCCAGACCTTCAGGAAGTACCGCGACACGGGCGGACCCCGCGACCGGATGATCCCCGATTTTCTGGTTGCCGCGCACGCCCAGCATCAGGCCGACCGCCTCGCCGCCACCGACCGCGGATACCTTCGCAGATATTTTCCGAAGCTCGCCCTGCTCGCTCCAGGAGACTGACCTTGCAAGTTCGTCGCCCGGGTCGGACCACAGGTTCCAGTGGCAACGGATCCTCCAGCGGCTCGGTCAGCATGTATCGCTATACCGGGGCGAACGCCTTGGCGTTGCGCCACGTGATTCCAGTGGCTTCGGCCACGTTGCGCATTGCCGGTCTTCACACGAGGGGTTCGTTGCGGTGCGCGCCGTCATTCCGCAAGTAGATGCGGTGTGGCACATCGGACTCGGTCATCGCGGGATCGGTCGCGCTTGGCGGGAGAGTTGTAACGGCAACACCGCATCTCGAACAGGGTGTGGTTTCGTTTGCGGTCAACTCAAGCCCCGTTTGCCCGCGGTTGTTCACCGCGTGGGCTCCGGCTGCGGCGCATGGACGCCCCACATCTTCTCGATCATCGCGAAACCCGCCGGATCGCGGCAACGCAACGCCTTGCGGTCGAACGGCTCGTATTCGCCGCTCAGGAAATAGGCGCACGACAGTTCGGCAAAGTACTCGAGCTGATTTCGCGAGGCGTACGCGCGGTCGAGGCGCCCGCCCGTGACATCCCTCACACCCTCGTAAAGCTTGCGCGCCACCGCATTCTTCCACGCCGCGAGGATATCGGGTTGTTTTTCCGCCCATTGCTCGAGCTGCCAGGCGTGTGCAAACTCGTGAATGAGCACGCGCAGCGCCCACTCGTCGGTGATCGCCGTGTAGTTGCGGGCCGAGTATACGACCAGCGCGCTGCTCCAACGCGGATCGAGATGCGCGCGGTGTTTTGGGGCGTGCGGTTGGAAGTATTCCGCGCCACTATCGCGGCCGCCGGCCTGCGCCTCCTTGCCGAGCATCAGGAAGATCGGAAGCCGCTGGAGGCGCGCGTGGGTATGCGCGGGCAGCAGGCGGAGCAACTCGCGGAGCTTCGCATCCAGCCGGCCGAGCGCGCGCCCGGCAAGTTCCGCATGTTGCGCGGCAAGCTCGCGTTCGAGCCAAATCTTCCAGCCGCCCGCCGGGCGCCCGACGTATTCGCGCGGCGGCTCGCGAAAGTTCACGAACTTGGGCGGTACGAACAAGCGCGGGGCCGGGCGGGTCGCCCGCATTCCCGTTGTCCCGTCCTGGCCCGATTTTGCCTTGATGAGATCCCACGGGCCCTCGGGGATCCGCCCATGATGCGTGCACGGAAAGTCGCGGCGGTCAACGGCGGGGGCCTCGGCGGTGAAGAGCGGATGGAAGACAATCAGCCCGGCGCAGATGCCCGTCACCAAGCGCGCGAGCGGCCGGATTCGACAAGGCGCACCCGAAGGTGTGGTGCTCGGTCGTGACAACATCAGAGACCACGCGTCGGATCCCGCGGACGCGACCGGCCCCCACCGCCATCCGGGGGGCCGCCAGCCCGCCTGAACCCGTTGGGCCATGGCATTGGCGTAGCAGACGAGCCACCGGAACTCGAGCGGGAAGGCCGACGTCGCCCTTCGCCGAGCGCATCAACAGGTCCGCGATGCAGCGGCCCTTCACCCCCTCCGGCCTCCGTGCGTCTGTGGTGAAAAGAACTTTCACGGAACGAGAACGCCAGCAGCCGCGTCGTGTCGCAATCGTCGCAGCGGATGCGCGCGAAACCGTAGGACAGGTCACCGCAGTCCAAAACCCTTCCGGCCCGGATCTTGGGTTGGGGCACGAGCCGCGCACGCGAACAGCGCCCGAAGTTCCTGGCCGGGAAACGGCGGCCCGCATTCCTGAGTTCTGGATTGGGCGGGCTCGAAACTCGGGGGGATCTCTTAGAATCGGACTACCCGATTCTACTTGAGAAAACGCGTATTGCCCCTTGCAGGCCCTTCGCTGCGGGCCGGTTGTGTGGCTGTTTTCCGGTTAGCCGGGTGGCACAAGACGGTCAGATATCGAAGTTGAGGATGCCCTTGTTTTGCTGCTGGCGTTCGGCGGCACCGTTCAGGGCGTCCTGGAGGGTGAGGTTGTCGAGGACGGTGGTGGCGGCGGCGTGGAGGTGTCGCATGGCGATGCGGACGGCGCAGCTTTCCGGATCGGGGCAGGAGCATTCGACGGGTTCACCCCATGGGACGCTGGCGCAAGGGACGGGTGCGAACGTTCCTTCCATGACCCGGATCACTTCGCCAAACCGGATTTCGGGCGGTGGGCGATTGAGGCCGTAGCCGCCCTCGACGCCACGGCGGCTTCTGAGGATGTCGGCGTTGCGCAGCACCAGGAGGATCTGCTCCAGAAATTTCTCTGGGATATGGGTGCGTTCGGCGAGTGCGCCGATGGGGAGCAGCCGGTGGCCCTGCGCCTCGGCGGCGGCGATTTCGACCAGTGCGCGGAGGGCGTATTCGCACTTGCGGGAGAGTCTCATCGGTGTGTGCCGGGATTGGCCTCAGGGATCCTTAGCGGAGAATCCCGCCGCCTTGGCTATTTGGGCATCGCGCTCGGGCACCAGCCGGAATTGGAGGTGGCCCGCGTCATCCACGTAGATGTCTCTGCAGAGAATGATGACGGGGAGCGGCTGCGAGAGGGGGGCGCGCTCGGATTTCGTGGAATCCATGGCCTTGCGGACGCGGCGGGCATCCCAGCTAGACTCCTTGGCGAGCACGAAGGTGGCGAGTTTCTGGGGCTCCTCGACGCGTATCCATCCTCGGCCTATGTCGAGCGTCGTGGTCTCGAACCCGGGATCCTTTTCCCTGCCGTGGAGGTAGATGGCGAAGTAATTCGGGACCATGAACTTCACCTGGCCGAGGGGATTATCGCGGCCCGGTTTCTGACGGAGGAAGAGCTTGCCCGCCTGGACCTGGTCGAAACTGGCCTCGTCGGGCGGGTGGATGACGGCGCCGGGGTGGTAGTCGCTGACGATCTCGAAGCCCTGTGCCTGGAACCAGGCGGGGTCCTTGCGGGCCTTGGGGAGGATTTCCCCGGTGGCGACATGGGGGGGCACGCTCCACGACGGCGCGAACTCCAGATACTCGAGCTTGTCGGCGAATGAGTCGCCGGCCAAGTCGCGGAGGGCGTGGCCGTGGTTCACGCGCATCCTGAAGGCGGGCCGGCGCCTCTCGTAGGCGATGAGTTCCCGCTGCGGCAACAATACCACGAGCCCGCGCTCGGGCGGCTGGCGCTCTCCCCACCGCCAGCGCTCCAGATTGATTCTCACCTGGAGGATCCGTTCGCCGACCGACTCGTTGAGGGCGCCGCGCGTCATCGGGCCAACGATGCCATCCACCTGGAGTTCGTGGCGTGCCTGGAATTGGCGGACGGCATTGTCCAGGGCGCCATCAAAACGCTCGTGCCAGCCCGCCGGTTCTTCCCCCTTGCGCGGGGCGAGGCGCGCCGGGAGATCCTCCTCGGCGGCGAGGCGCCGTCGCAGGGCGACGACGGCGCTGCCGCGGCTGCCTATCCGGAGGGAACGGCCGATGTTGGGGACGTCCGGCCAACCCCCGGTTGCCGCGATATCCCGATAGCGCTTGAGCGCGGCCTTGAGCGCGACGTAGCCGTCCCACGTGGGTTCCATGCTCGCGAGACGCCCGGCGAAGTCACCGTTCGCCAAGGCGCTCTCGAGTTCGGGGACGAGGTCGGGCACGGCCGGTTGCCACTGGGCTGAGGGGGGGTCGGCGGGAGGCCTGGCGCGCCCGACGCGAATGTCGTGTGCGATCTCAAAGAACGCGGTGGTGAGGGTGATGTCGCGGCGCGCGATAGTCTCCGGCACGCTCGTTGGCGCGGCGGCGTCGAAGTCGGCGGGCAGGTAGTTCTTCGGGTTGAGGCCGAGATCGCCCACCCTGCCGATCGCCTCCAGAAATTTAGCGGCGGCGCCATCGGCGCCCCAGGCGGGCTCATTTTTTCGGCCCGCGTAAAACCGGGTCACGGCATCGGACACGATGGCGTCGTTGGTGAGTGCCCCCGGCGCGTCGCGCAAAAACTTTTCGATCGCCGCGGTTCCAAGTGATGGGCCGGGGATCGTGGCCTCGGGCACGCCGGTGGTCGGTTGCTGGGCGTGGGCCGCTGCCATCGACCCGGCCAACGCAAGAATAAGGGACGGGCACATCGAGGCTACTGTATCACACTGCACGGCAATGCGGGAGAGGGAATCCGAGCCGAGTCAGGCCCTTGGGGCCACGTGCCACAGTTGCCCCGTGGGCCCGGACGGGTTATGATGGTGTCGATGGCGCGCCCCCCCCGGCGATCTTGGCTGGTCGTCCTTCTGCTGCTTGCGGCGGGAGTGGCATGGCTCATCGCGAGGGCTCCCGAGGGCCGGCGCGAATGGCTCTCGGCCACCGGGCCAGCCCAGGTGTCGATCGACCATTGCGCGCCCATGATGGATGACTCCGCCGTGGCATTCGTGCAACTGCACCGCGACCTGGACCACGCGGTGCGCCGCGGGCAACTCTCCCGCGTGCGGGAGGATTCTGCGGCGCTGGCCCGCCATCTCACGCCCGTCGATCCCATCGCGGCGGCCGCCGCGCTTCACCTCGCCGAATCCCGGGACGTCGCGACGGCGCGCCAGCGCTTTGAGCAGATGGATAGTCTCCTCCGTGACACCGCTCGCCCCCGCGCCTCCGACCAGGGCCAGCCCAACGTGATCGTGGCGCCCGCGGTCAATTGATGTCCGCGCCCCCGCCGATTAGCCCGGATATTTCACAGCCTTGCGGGCTGTGAAATTCCGGGCTCTGGGAAAACCGCGCCATGAAAGCCATTTATTGGGAAAGGTCAGGCAAAGACTGGGTTTTTTCGCGGTTGCGGAGTGTGTTTCGCGGACCGGTGGCCCCAGACCCGTCAAAGTCGCGTTCTTCGGAGCGCGGTTTTCCTTTGAGCCTGCATATTTCACGCGGAAGCGTGAAATATGCAGGTTAGGGCGACACCTTCAGTTTCTCGTCCGGGGTCTCCGCCTGCATGAGGACGCCCTGCTCCTTGTAGGTCTTGAGCATGAAGTGCGTCGCGGTGGAGAGGACGCCCTCGAGCGTGGCGAGTTTCTCCGAGACGAACGTGGCCACCTGCCGCAACGTCTTGCCCTCCACGATCAGCAGCAGGTCGTAGGAGCCGCTCATCAGGAAACACGACGTCACCTCGGAAAATTTCGCGATCCGCGCCGCCAGCCGGTTGAAGCCCCCGCCGCGCTCGGGCGCGAGTTTGACCTCGATGACGCCCTTGACCAATTCGGAGACCGCCCGCTCGTCGTCGATGATCGCCCTGTAGCCGAGGATGATCTTGTCCTCCTCGAACTTACGGATGCGGGCGATGACCTCCTCCTCCGTCAGGTTCAGCATCTTGCCGATGGTGGCGGGTTTCGCGTACGCGTTCTCTTCGAGCATGCGGAGGATCGGGTCCATGGGGAAAGTAAAGACTCCCCTGGGGTCCAAATCAACGCCCAACAAAGAAGTTGGTTGTTGGATGTTGGCCGTTGGGCTTTTGGTCAGGTCGTTTGGGGTCGGATCTCGGCCGCATCGAATTCCTCGACCAGGTCCAGGATCACGTCGGCCATGTGGGGCTCGGTGCCGATCGCGGAGGTGTACCACAGGCGCCGGTCGCCGAGGTGATGCGGGCCCCGCGCCAGCGAGTCCTCATTTAATGGGGGGGAGGCGGGGGCGCGCAGCCCTAGTGCCGAGGGGATGTCCTCGAGGCAGTGCTGTCCGTTGCCGATGAAGAACGGGACGGCGACCACGTCGCGGTGCGCCGTGACTTCGCGCCAGCGTCCGATCAGGGGCTCCTGGTCGAGGAAGGCGGCCCGCACCTCGCCGAACAGTCCGAGCGCCCCCACCGCCGCCACCTGGCGGCGGATGGCGACCGCGGAGTTCACATCCCGGCCCGTCCCGTGGCCCAGGATGAGCAGGCAGGCGTCGGCCGGATCCTGGTCGGCGCCGAGCGCCGCCAGCGCCCGATGCTGCAACACCGCCGTCATCGAGTGGTGTGAGCCCACCGGCCTGCAGTAGTACAGCCGGCGCCCGTCGCGGCAGGTGACTTGCCCTTCGAGCCCAAACTCGCGGGGAAAGACAGTGCGCGTGAAGTAGCCCTCGCTGATGAAATTCGGGACGATGTAGACCTCGGGGGACCGCACCGCGCCGAGCACCTCCCGGGGCCTCGGCCCCTCCTTCCAGAAGGCCGCGGCCACTTCCGCGAACGGCCCGCGGGCGCGAAGCGCGCGAACGAGCTCGTGCGTCGGTCGGCTGGAGCCCGCGCTCTTGCTCGAGCCGTGCGCCGCCAAAACGAGAGCGGCGCCGGGCCAGGCCCGGCGCCGCTCCGGCTGTAAGTCTGATCTCACCGGCGCGGAAACGTGCGCCCGGCCGCTCCGGGCGCAAGCCCGCGTTTCCGGCGGGTCATTTCTTCTTGGAGACCTTCGCCCGCACGTCGTCGAGCTGCCCGGCCGAGCCGAGTTTCCCGTTCTTGTGCGCGATGAAGTTCGCGTACTCCTCGATGAAGATCTTGCCCGGCGGGCGGAAGTCGAACTCGGTGGGCTTGTCGCGGAAGAACTCGCGGTGCACGCGGGTCCAGACCAGTCGGCCGTCGGTGTCGATGTTGATCTTGGTGACGCCGAGCTTGGCGGCGGGCAGGTACTCGTTCTCGTCCACGCCGACCGCGTCGGCCAGTTTGCCGCCGGCCGCGTTGATCCGGTCGACCTCGGACTTCGGCACCGAGGAGGAGCCGTGCATGACCAGCGGGAAGCCTGGCGCGAGCTTCTTGATTGCCTCGAGCACCTCAAAGTGCAGCGATTGGTGGCCCTTGAACTTGTATGCCCCGTGGCTGGTGCCGATCGCCGCCGCGAGCGAATCGCAGCCCGTCGCCTTGATGAACTGCGCGGCCTCCTTCGGGTCGGTCAGGCACGCGTTGCCCTCGTCCACCTTGATGTCCTCCTCGACGCCCCCCAGCATCCCGAGCTCCGCCTCGACGGAGATGCCCTTCTTGTGGGCCGCGTCCACGACGCGCTTGGTAATCTCGACGTTCTTCTCGAAAGGTTCGTGGGAGGCGTCGATCATCACCGAGCTGTAGAAGCCGGATTTGATGCAATCGTAGCAGGTCTCCTCGTCGCCGTGGTCGAGGTGCACCGCGAAGACCGCCTCGGGGAAGATCTCTTCGGCCGCGCGGATGATCGCCTCGAGCATGCGCTTGTCGGTGTACTTCCTTGCGCCCTTCGAGATCTGAATGATGAAGGGGGCCTTGGATTGGACGCAGCCGCGGAACAAGCCCATGGCCTGCTCGGCGTTGTTGATGTTGTATGCGCCGACGGCGTACTTGCCGTAGGCTATCTTGAAGAGCTGGTCTGTCGTGACGATCATGTCTGTGTCTCCTGTGTGTGCTGGATGATTCGGCGGAACGGTAGGTGCTGAGCGAGGAGAAGCAATGCAAAAATGACCCCCGAGATATCAGTTGGACTAATGCGTTGAATCGGGGCGCGGTCTTGGCCCCCCGGCCGCGTCGGCCACCGCGCGCGGCGTTATTCGACGGCAACCTGTTGGAGTTCAGCCTGTAGGCTGAATCGGGCACGAAGCAGGCTAAAGCCTGGACTCCAACGGCTTCGGTCGAGCGAACCAGAAGCCCTGCCCCCGCGCGGTCGGGCGGCCATCTTCGGCTTGGCTTCCGTGGGGATGGGGATAAGAATGACCGATTAGATTGCGACTATGTCTTGCCGTGCGCTGTTCGAGGGTTGGTTGCCGTTGCTCGTCGCCGTTGCCGTTGCGGCGGTGGGGTGGCGGTTGGCCGGGCCGTGGGGGGCGACGCCGGGGGTCCTGGCGCTCATCGGGGTGATCTGGTTTTTCCGCGATCCGGAGCGGCGCCCGCCCGATGATCCGGCGGCGATCATCGCCCCGGCAGATGGGCGGGTCGTCCAGATAGAGCAGGGCGCGGAGTTTGCCGCGGCGGGGGGCCGGGGGCGCCGGATATCCATCTTCCTGTCGGTGTTCGACGTCCACATCAATCGTGCGCCGGTCGCCGGCACGATCCGCTCCTCGGAGCACTCGCCCGGGATCTTCTTGGACGCGAGGCGGCCGGAGGCGGCCGGGCGCAACGAGCGCCGCGACTGGGTGATCGAGACGGGGCGGGGTCCCTGTGCGGTCGCGCAGATCGCGGGACTCATCGCCCGCCGGATCGTGGCCTGGAGCAGACCGGGCGATCGCGTGGCGGCAGGCGAGCGCATCGGCATGATACGGTTCGGGTCGCGCACCGACCTGCTGATCCCCGAATCCGCGGACGTGGCCGTGCGCGTAGGCGACCGCGTCCGGGCCGGGGAGACCATCGTGGCCCGGTGGCGGCATCTGGCCGGGGAGGCACCATGAGCGGCGAGGGGGATCACGGCCCCGAGGAACTGCCGAAGGTCTATCTGCTGCCGAACCTGATGACCGCGGGAAATCTTTTCTGCGGTTTCATGGCGGTGCTGCAGATCATCGAGGGCACCCTGAGGCAATCGACGGGCCACGAGGAATGGGTCCAGCGCTACACCGCGAGTCTGTCGTTCATCCTGGGGGCGTTCATCTTTGATCTTCTCGACGGGCGGCTGGCCCGGCTGGGCGGTCGCGAGAGCCCGTTCGGCCGAGAGTTCGATTCGATCGCGGACGTGATTTCCTTTGGCATCGCGCCCGCCCTGCTGGTGTACAAGATCGTTTTGGCGGAGTTTCCCATAAGGATCGGGTGGCTCATCGCCTTCTTCTATCTCCTGTGCGGCGCGCTGCGGCTGGCGCGGTTCAACGTCGTGGCCGCCCGTGACCAGGGTTGCGCCAAGGGGGAGTTCATCGGTTTCCCGATACCCGCGGCGGCGGGCGTCATCGCGTCGATCACCCTGCTGCTGCTGCTGCATTTCCACGCGAGCGAGCGCGAGATCGGCATCTGGAAATTCTCCCTGCCGGTGCTGATGGTCTTCCTTTCGTGCATGATGTTCAGCAGGGTCCGCTACCCGAGCTTCAAGATGATCGATTGGGGCACGAGGCGTTCGCTGCCCCGTTTCATCGCCACGTTCTTCGTGATCGCCCTGGTGTTCATTTACTGGCGGTGGATGCTCTCGGTCGTCTTCATCGGATACCTCCTCTATGGGTTCCTGCGCCCGCGGCTGTCCCTGCGGCTGCGCCGGGAGATCGAGGAGGATGTCGAGGAAGAGGAGTCCGCGGCCGCGAAGCCCTGATCCGCGCCCGGCCGATTCACCGGCCCCGGCCCGGCGGCAGGCGCACGGGCGGCGCGATGACGACGAAAACATTTTTCTTCAGGAAGGACGACACGCGCAGTCGGGCGCGGGCGGTCGCCTTCGCGTCGTAATCGGCGCTGGCCGGGGTGGCGAACATGTGTGGCGCATCCAGCTCCAGGAATTCGAATTGCACGCCGGCCGCGCGCAGCGCCTTGCGAAAACTGCCGGTGATCTCCGGCGTGATCCACGTGTCGCGTGTCCCGTAGATGCCCAGCACCGGGCCGTGGAGTTGCCGAAGGCGATCCTCGTCCAGCACCACCGGGCCGTAGTAAAGGACGCAGGCGTCGATGTTCGGGTTGCCGATGGCGCTCTCGAGGGCGAGCCCGGCCCCCATGCTCCAGCCGATGATCCCGATCTTCTCCACCTGGAATCTCCGGTCCTCGTGCAGCAGCCGGATCGCCGAATGGATGATGCGCAGCGCGCCCGGGCGGTTGATCTCGCTCATGCTGACCTGGGCCTCGGCCGTTGTCTTGGGCACCTTCCTGTCGTAAAAATCGACCGCCACGACGATGTAGCCTTCGCCGGCCAGGGCGTCGGCGGTCTTCGCGAGGGCCCCCGTCAGCCCCCACCAGTCGTGGACCAGCACGAGGCCGCCCACGGGCGGCACGACGGGCAGCGAAACATAGACCTTCTCGACTGAACCCAGATGGGCCAGGGACTCCATCTTGCCGGCCGCCGGGTTGGCCGACTGGGCGCGCGTGGTCCCACACAGGCAGAGGACCAGCCCCATCGCGCAAAGTGTCCGACGATTCACGCCGATATTGTTATGAAAACCGGCGCCGAGTGCAAGGGGGCGCTTGCGCGGGCATTGCCAGAGGGACTGGACCATGGGACACTCGGCCGGATCGTTGGATGTATGAGTTCCCATCTTGAGCGCGAGTGGCAACTGATCGAGGGCAGGATGCGGCGCGAGGCCAGCGCCGGCGACGACCGCCTGGCGGCCTGCAGGCGATTCCTGAAGTCAGCGATGCTGCGGACCCGCCAGGAGCATCGCTGTGGCGTGGGCGGTCGGACCGTGGCCCGCGAGCGCAGCCAGATTATAGATATTCTCCTTCGGCATCTCTGGGCCGAAGTCCTCGCCGAGAAAGGCCAGCCGACCGCGGGGCTCGCGATCATCGCCACCGGCGGATACGGCAGGGGGGAACTGAACCCCGGCAGCGACGTCGACATCATGTTCTTGCATCGGCCGATCCCAGAGGAGGCGGAGAAGATCCTCCACGGTGCGATCGAGGCGGTCCTGTACCTGCTGTGGGACCTGGGGCTCAAGGTTGGCCACAGCACCCGCACCATCGCGCAGGCGCTGGCCCACGGCAATGAGGACGGCGAGTCGAAGACGGCGCTCATCGAGGCGCGACTCGTCACGGGCGACGAGAGGCTGGCGGGCGCGCTCGCCGACGAATTCCAGCGGAAGTGCATGCGGGGCAGCGAGGCCGATTTCATCCGGTGGAGGCTCCAGGACCAATCGAGGCGGCACGAGAAATACGGCTCCACGGTTTTCATGCAGGAGCCACACATCAAGGAGGGCTGCGGTGGCCTGCGCGACTACCACAACCTCCTCTGGATAGCGTTCGCCTGGAAGCGCCTGCGCAACACGCGGCAGCTCGCCGACGAGGGCATCATGACCGGCGGCGAGCGCGATCAGGTCGAGCGCGCCGTCGATTTCCTGATGCGGGTGCGCAACGAGATGCATTTTCTCGCCGACCGCCCCAACGACCAGCTGACGCTCCCGATCCAGGGCCGCGTGGCCACGGGGCTGGGCTACGACCAGAGGCCGCCCTATCGCCGCGTCGAGGCCTTCATGAAGGAATATTACTCGGCCACGCAGGATATATTTTTCCTGACGAACGCCTGCGCCCGCCGCATGGCGCAGACCGGGGTCGCCAAGCAGCGCGCGTGGTTCCCGTTCCTGACGGGCGGTCGCGGGAAGGTGGAGCGCGCCGACGGTTTCACCATCGCCGCGGGCGAAATCAACGCGGAGAACCAGGGCGTCTTCGGCGAGGATCCGGCCCGGTTGCTCCGCGTATTCCTGATCGCGCAGCGCCGCAATCTCACCCTGGGTTTCGACCTGCTGCGGCTCATCCGGCGCAGGCTCAAGATGGTGGACCACCGCTACCTTGGGCTGAAGACCACGCGCGAGATGCTGCTCGAGATCCTCCGCCACAAGGGCCAAGTCGGCCGCATCCTGCGGCTCATGCACCAGTGCGGCCTGCTGGGCAGGCTCGTCCCCGAATTCGCCCCGCTGTCCTTCCTCGTGCAGCACGAGTTCTTCCACCGATATTCCGCCGACGAGCACACCCTCGTCTGCCTCGAGGAGCTCGACCGGCTCATGCAGCTCAAAGACCCGGGGGGGCGCCTCGCCCGCTACCAGGAACTCCTGCGCGGCGTGGAGCATCCCGAGGTGTTGCACCTCGCCGTCCTGTTGCACGACGCGGGCAAGGGACACACGAGGCACGACCACGCGGAGATGAGCGCGTTCTTGGCGGTCCGCGTCGCCAAGCGCCTGCGGCTGCCGTCGGAGCAACTGAAACTCCTGGCATTCCTCGCCGATCATCACCTCACGTTTTCTCTGACCGCGCAGCGCCGCAATGTCGATGACGCGGACACGATCCGCGAGTTTGCCCGCATCGTGGAGGACCCGCTCCGGCTCGACCACCTGATGCTTCTGACGTATGCGGACGGGCGGGGGGTTTCCGGCGGCGGCGGCTGGTCTGACTGGAAAGAGACCCTGATCTGGCAGCTCTACGACGAGACGAAGCTGTTCCTCGAGGGAAGCCCCGAGTTTGAGCGCAAGGCGGCCGAGCGCGTGGGCCGCCTCCGCGGCGAGGTCGAGGCCCTGGTGGCGCGCGAGGTGTCCGCCGAGGAGATCGAGGCCCACTTCAAGATGATGAGCGGGCGCTACCTCCAGATCATGGATGCCCGCCAGATCGCGCATCACCTGCGCGCCATCCGCGCCTTCATCGCATCCATGGAGACATCCGGCAACCCGTTGGAACCCGTCGTCTCCTGGGAGCACCGCGGGGACCGCGGCCACTCCCTCATGACGCTCGTCACGTGGAACCGCGAGCAGGTGTTCAGCCGGACGGCGGGCGCCATCTCCGTCGGAGGTCTCAACATCTTGAGGGCCGACGTTTTCACCCGGGCCGACGATATCGTGGTGGACACGTTCTGGGTGTGCACCGAGCGCAACGAGGCCGTCACCGACCCCCGCGACCAGAAGGCGGTCGAGCGCATCCTGCGCGTTGCCTTCGCGGAGGCCGAATACAACTTCGAGCCCGAGCTGGCCCGCGTCCGATCCAAGATGCATTTCGACAAGTGGTGCGGCGACGACTTTCCCACCCGCCTGACCATCGACAACGAGAGCCTCAAGGATTACACGCTCGTGGAAATCGAGACCCCCGACCGCCTCGCGCTGCTGCACGACATCGTCCTCAACCTTACGGGCGAGGGCGTGCAGATCATGTTCGCCCGGATCGAGACCGAGAAGGGCGCCGCGATCGACACATTCTACATCGTCGGCCCGGATGGCGCGAAGATCACCGACGAGGGGCTCACGGATCGCATCAAGCACCGCATCCTCGATATCACCGACGGCGCCCTCGCGCGCCTCAGGCGGGGCGCGAACGGCTGACGGCGACCGCGGCACGCCGCGGCGCGCGCGACGATTGGGGCGATCCGCGCCCAGGGTGCACACTGGCCAAGGATCGGATTGTCGCGGGGCCGCGCCCGCCCTTACGCTTGCGGCGTGGAGTGGCCGTGAAGAAGGGCAGGAAACGATCGGGGGATGCTGGCACAGCCGAGCTGGACTTGCACGGCATGCGCGTAGCGGAGGCCCTGGCGATTTTTGCGAACGCCTACAATCGGCGCGTGGCGGGCGGGGATGTCTCGCCCCTGAGGGTCATCCACGGCTACGGCTCATCCGCTGGCGAGGGCGCGATCGGCCGCGAACTGCGCCGCTATCTGGCGAGGCATGCCGACGCGGTTGGCTTCATGGCGGGGGAGGAGTTTTCGATCAATCCGGGCTTCACCGTCGTATATCCGAGGAGGCCGTTGCCGCCTCCGCCGCGCGGGTGTGGATGAATCGATTTCTATCGGGTCGTTCGAATCATGTCTCCATCGGCCCGGCCACGAGCACAGGTGGCCAATATCGCCTCTCAGATGAATCCGAACGGGATCCAACGCCCCCATTCGGGAGTGCCGCCGGCCCCGGCGTCCGCGATTCACCAGTCGCGCAACGCCCGGGCCAACCCGGCCCGCGAGGCCGCGGGCCCTCCCCAGGATGCTCGCATGGCGCATCCATCGAAAGGCCAGGACACGCCCACTGTCGATGTTGCTTGTCGGGCACTCCGCACTAGATCCACCGCCTGACGCGCGCGCGGTAGTCGGCGTAGGCGTGGCCGAAGCGCTCCGCCATGCGGCGCTCCTCGTGCGGGATGTAGAGGAAGTGCATCACGAGGAAAAACCCGGCGGGCGGGATGAGGAAGGGGAGGGAACCGACGGCCAGTGCGACGGAAAGCAGGAGGGCGGTGGCGGCGACGTACATGGGGTTGCGGCTGAATCGGTAGGGGCCCCCGACGACAAGAACGTTCGGTTGACTGCCGGGCATGGGCGAGGTCCGTTGCCGCGCGAAGAATGCGAGGGACCAGGCAAGGATGGCCGTGCCCACCAGCGCCAGAGCCAGCGCGCAGGGGGGGCAGCGGAGCGGTGTGCCCAGCTCGGGCGCCCACGGGATATGCATTCCCGCCGCGATGCCGAGCAACACCAGCCCGACGATCGGCGGCTTGAGATAGGCGACGGATTCTTTCCCTGACGATGGCATGACAGATGTTCGGACGCGGCGGGCCAAAAGTCAAAACTCCCGGCATTGCGCGGCGGTGGCGGCTCGCGTAGACTTTCAGCGCGATGGGCGCACCAACGCGAACCGAAAGGAATCGAATCATGAGAGTCTTCATGCCGGCTATCCAACTTCTGATCACGGCCCTCTTCGCGTCGGTCGCGCCGCTTCCCGCCGCGGATTCCGTCGAAGGGTGGCAGCCCTTATTCGATGGCAAGTCTCTCGAGGGCTGGGCGACCACCGGAAAGTCCGAGGGATGGGCGGTGGAGGCCGGCGCGATCGTGTGCCAGGTCCAGGGCGGCGGATATCTCTACACGAAGCGGCAGTATGAAGATTTTGCGATCTCGCTCGAATTCAAGGTTTCGCCGCCCGCCCCCAAGGTGAATCCCAAGACGAAGAAGGAGGAGATGCACAAGTGCAACAGCGGCGTGTTTGTGCGCTGGTCAGACCTGAAGAATCCTGTCCACACCGGCATCGAGGTTCAGGTCTTCGACAGCGTCGGCACCGCGGTGCCGGGCAAACACGATTGCGGCGCCCTCTACGACATGGTCGCCCCGAGCAAGAACGTCGAGAAGCCGGTCGGCGAGTGGAACCGGATGGTCATCACGTGCAAGGGGCCGATCATCTCCGTCGAGCTAAACGGCGAGAAGATCTGCGAGATGAACGAGGACCAATACGACACGGCCGGCCAGAACCCCGATGGGACAAAGAACAAATACAAATTCCCGTGGAAGACGATGCCGCGCAGAGGCCACATCGGATTCCAGGATCACGGCCACCGCGTCTGGTTTAAGGACGTCAAAATCAAGGCACTCTAGCAGCCTGTTGAAAAACCCCCTGATGGCGTGCGTGGCCGGATTCCGCCGGGAGGGCCCGCGGCCTGAGCGTGTCTCAAAACCTCTGAGCCGAGCCGCCTGGCACAGGCGGCCTACAAATTTTGTAGGGCATCTCTGCGAGATGCCGTGCATTGTCGCGCGCCGCACACCATTGGAAGTCCCCTCTATCATCAGATGGGTATTGATTGTTGGGTGTTCCGTGTTGGGCGTTTGAGTTTTGAGACAGTCTCGCCTCGCGGGCCGCGAATGAGAGATGCCTTTCGCTACCCGGTGGGACGCGGACGCCGGGGCCGGCGTCCCTCCCATACCCAACGCGGCTGTTGTGTGGGTTTTTCAACGGACTGCTTGGGGTCCGCGCGGATGCCAAGGGTGATCCTTGCCCAGCGAACAAAATCCGTGATATCCGTGGTATCCGTGGTTCGATTGTCCGCGAATGACGGGTGACAGTTGTTCGTTGGACGGCGATCCGCGGATCTACGAGATCCAGACGAAGGCAACGGGTCCCGAGGGGTCGCTGCCGCTGACGGAGGCTATCCTGCGCGACAGCCCGAGCGGAAACATCTTCGGGTTGACGCAGAATGCCGGGATGGGGTGGCGGGCGGATGAAGTGGGCAGGAAACCATTCCTGATCCTTAGCACGCAGGGGGGATTGCGCGGGCCGGACGGAACGCCTATCGCGCTCGGCTATCACGTGGGCCACTGGGAGATTGGTTTGCTCGTGGAGTCGGCGGCACGTGAACTGCGCGCGCAGGGCGCGCTGCCGTTTGCCGCGTATTGCTCCGACCCTTGCGATGGGCGCACGCAGGGCACGACCGGGATGTTCGACAGCCTCCCCTATCGCAACGATGCCGCGGTCATTTTTAGGCGACTCATCCGGTCGCTGCCCCAGCGCGCGGGAGTGATCGGCGTGGCCACTTGCGACAAGGGTCTGCCCGCCATGATGATGGCGCTGGCGGCCACGCGGGATCTCCCGTGCGTTCTGGTGCCGGGTGGGGTGACCCTGCCGCCCGAAGGCGGCGAGGACGCCGGGCAGATCCAGACCATTGGCGCGCGCTTCGCGCATGGATTGATCTCGCTCCAGGATGCCGCAGATCTTGGGTGCCGCGCCTGCGCCACGCCCGGCGGCGGTTGCCAATTTCTAGGGACCGCCGCCACGTCCCAGGTCGTTGCCGAGGCGCTCGGCATGGCACCGGTCCACTCGGCGTTGGCCCCCTCGGGCCAGCCGGTCTGGACGGATATCGCGAGGCGGGCCGCACGAGCGGCGTGCGCGATGGAGAAACGGGGCCTTGCCAGCCGCGATATCCTCACCCCCGCGAGCATCCGCAATGCGATGGCGGTGCACGCGGCGTTTGGCGGTTCCACGAACCTGCTCTTGCATATACCCGCCATAGCGCATGCCGCGGGACTGCCTCGCCCGGGCGTCGAGGACTGGATCGGCATCAACCGCCGCGTGCCGCGGCTGGTGGACGTCCTGCCCAATGGTCCCGAGAATCACCCCACGGTCCGCGTGTTCCTCGCGGGCGGCGTGCCCGAGGTCATGCTGCACCTCCGCGAGCTGGGGGCGCTGGACGGCTCCGTCCTCACCGTGGGTGGAGGGACGCTCGACGAGAGCCTCGACGCCTGGCGCCGATCCGAGCGCCGCGTCCGGTTCAGGGCGATCCTGCGCGAGCGGGATGGCGTGGACGCCGATGACGTGATTTCTTCGCCGTCTCGCGGGCGGGACCGCGGGCTCGCCAGCACCGTGATGTTCCCGCGCGGCAACGTCGCGCCGGGGGGCTCCGTCGTGAAAAGCACCGCCATCGATCCCTCCTTGGTGGATGCGGGTGGCGTCTATCGTCTGGAGGGCCCGGCGCGGGTGTTCGCCCGCGAGAGCGAGGCCATGCGCGCGATCAAGGAGGGTCGCGTCCGGGCCGGCGATGTGGTCGTGCTGTGCGGTTGCGGGCCCATGGGCACGGGCATGGAGGAAACCTACCAGCTCACCTCTTCGCTGAAGCATCTGCCCTTCGGCAAGGGCGTGGCCCTCGTGACGGATGCGCGCTTCTCCGGGGTTTCGACCGGCGCGTGCATCGGCCACGTTGGCCCGGAGGCCCTCGCGGGCGGACCGATCGGCAAACTGCGCGACGGGGATCGGATCCGGATCGTCCTGGATCGAAACCGCCTCGAGGGCACTGTCGATTTCGTGGGCACGTCGGCGAAGCCCTGCTCTCCCGAAGAGGGCGCCGTGGCGCTCGCGGCGCGTCCGCCGAGGGAAGATATTCGCCCACATCCCGATTTGCCCGATGACACACGCCTCTGGGCCGCGCTGCAGCAACTCGGCGGCGGCACATGGGGCGGCTGCGTCTATGACACCGATGCGATCCTGGCCGCGCTGAAAAGGCTGTGACGTTGCCGCGCCGAATTGGCCGTTGGTCCGGCACAGGCAAAACGGTGGCGCCGCCCCGATCCGGGGCACTGCCACTTCAGTCCAAAACCTCCCCGGCCCGGATTCTGGGTCAGGGCACGAGCCGCGGCTGCGGACACCGCCTGAAGTTTCGGATCAGAACCGCCACTCGTTGATGAGGGCCCCATCGGGTCCCTTGAGGCGGATCCACTCGATCTGGCCCTCGCCCGGACCGCTGGCGGGATCGATGCGCAGGGCGTCCAGACCGCCCGGAATGGGCAGGGTCACCGTGTACTCGTGCCACTGGGCGTCATGCTCGGGCGCGAAATTGATGTGGTTGCCTAGGAACGAAAGTTTCTTCCCCTTTGCCCAGAAGACTTGGCCCGGACCGGACAGCGAGGACTTCATGCGGATCTCGACCGTCAGCGGACCCCTGTCCGCCGAGGCGTCGCGGCTGGACATATAGGGGTCTTTGCCACCGGAGCGCAGGATCAGCCTCCCGCCCTTGACGGAGAGCGCGAGATCGGGATTGCCTGTCCAGCCCGCGGCAGCGGCGCTGGCCCCGCCCTTGTTGTAGGGCGGGTTGGCCCGCGGGATGACCGCGCCGCTGTCCCTGAGGAAGCCGTCGATGAGCGCGTTGAGATCGCGCACCTTGTCCGGGTGCCGTTCGGCCAGATTGTGCGATTCGCCGATATCTTCATTGAGATTGTACAATTCGAAGCGGTCGGTCTGATCCTCGTTATCGGCGAAGAGGCGCAAGAGCTTCCACTCGCCGGAGCGCACCCACGTGCACGGGATGGCGCCGCTCGCCGGGGTGTAGTGCGGGAAGTGGCAGAAGGTGGGGCCGCGATCGTGCGGTTCGCCCCGCAGCGCGGGAACGAAGCTGCGGCCATCGAGTTTCATCCCGGCGGGTCGTTCGACGCCGCAGATCTCCAATAGCGTCGGGAGGAAATCGACGCTCTGGATGATGGCCTCGCTCCTTGAGCCGGGCCGGGTGACGCCCGGCCAGACGACGATGCAGGGCTCGCGGGTGCCGCCCTCGTAGATGCTGGCCTTGCCACCGCGCAGCGGCGCGTTGCTCGTCGGAGGGATCCCGGCGAACGGGGCCGCCTGCGCCGTGCCTTCCCCGCCGCCGCCGCCCTTTGCCTTCTTTTCTCCCATCGCATCCCAATTCACCCCGCCGTTGTCTGAAAAGAAGATGATCACGGTCCGGTCCGCGATGCCGGCTTCATCGATCGCCCGGATCAGTTGACCCACGGCGGTGTCGAGGCATTCGACCATCGCCGCGTAGAGCGGATTGCGCTGCGGTGCATCGGGAGGGAGGGTCTTAGCCCTGGCCAGATATTTTGGGAGCAGCGCGGCCTTGGATTGGTAAGGTGCGTGCACCGAGAACGCCCAGTAGTGCATCAGGAAGGGCTGGCCCTTGTTCTCCCTGATGAATTTCACCGCTTCGGCCGCCAGCAGATCCTCGATGTGTTCGCCGGGCTTGGCGGGCATGGCGAACTTCGGCGATTTCCACGGGGCGGTGTACGCGCCCGGGGGCCCGGGTCCCGCCCAATGGGGCACGTCAATATCAAAACCCTGCTGCAGCGGGCTGTACGGCTCCGGCCCCAGGTGCCACTTGCCAAAATGCGCCGTCCGGTAGCCGGCGCCCTTCAGCAGCTCCGCGATCGTCACGTAGTCGGTTTTGAGGCGGGTGGCGCTGTCGGCCTGCAGCGCGCGATTCTGCGGCGGCCCCTTGTCCACGATTCTCTCCTCGAGCTTCTCCTGCGGCACATGGCACGCGGGGGCCGTGATCCCCACCCGCGCGGGATACAGGCCTGTCACAATGCTCGCGCGCGTCGGAGAACACAGCGGGTTCGCCGCATACGCTTGCGTGAACCGCATCCCGCGGCCCGCCAGCGCATCGATGCGCGGCGTCTCGTGGAACGTGCTCCCGAAACATGCCACATCCCGCCAGCCCAGATCGTCGGCCAAGATGAACAGGATGTTGGGCCCTTGCGCCGGGACGGGGGTCGCGGCGGAGGATTGTCCACACGCGCAGGTCCACGCGACCCCCAGCGCCGTGAGAATTTGCCGAGTCATGGAACATCCTATTCCCCAGAAATGATCGATGTCGCGCAAGAAATTCCGCCCATCGACACGTTCCGTGGGATTCGCTAAGGACGTGATGGGTTCGGCCGGCGCCCCGTCCGGCAAGGAGTTCCGATGCAGAGGATTGCCCGGTTCTGTTTCGCAAATCTCGTCATGATGGTGCTGGCCGCAAGTCTGGCGGTGGTCGGTGCGGACGCTTCCGCGGACAAGACGCCAGGCGGGGTTGCCTCAGCGTCCATAGCGGCACTGATCGAGCGGGCCGCGGATGGCGCGACCGTCAGGCTGGAACCCGGCGTGTACCGCGAGACCGCGGTCATCAATAGACGCGTGACGCTGGACGGGGGTGCCGGTGCTGTGATCGATCCGACGGAACCGTTCATCCCGAAATGGGTCCCCGCGGACGATGTCGGGGCAAATGTCTGGAGATGCCCCTCCGATAAAACACCGCAGTCGCTGGTCATCGACGGGAAGATTCTCGCGGCCCTGCGGGACGATCGCGTGCAGCAGTCCGGGGACTGGCATTGGAGGAAGCTGCTCGCGTCCGGAACGCCGCTCTCCGGTTTTCGGCATATCCGCGGCATCTGGCTCTGGCGCCGATCGGAAAAGTGCATCTATGTGCACCTGGGCGATGGATCGGCACCCGCCTCGCATCGGTGGTCGGTGCTGTGGCGAAGAGAGCCGGCGCTCTCGCTCGCCGCCGATGGCGCGCGGGTTTCCGGTGTTACGTTCTCGGGGGCCTCCTGCGCCGTGGAGATCGGCGAGGGGGCGAGGCGTTGCGCGGTTGAGAATTGTTCGGTCCGCTCGTACGAAAACACCGGCATTCGCATCACCGGCGGCGCATCGGATTGTCGCGTCGTATCAAACGAGGTGACCCGTGGCTCGTATGAGAATTGGGCACCTTCGGCGCGGGGAGGCAGGGAGGCCAAGGAAGAGTATGAGATCTGGCAGGTGCACAAGCTGGCGGGGAACTATGACCGCGTTGGCATCAATGCCTTCCGGGCGGGAAAGGGCAACGCCATCCTCTCGAACTACGTGCATCAGACATTCGACGGGATCGACACCGGCGATTATGCGGTCGAGAAGCTGTCGATCCCGCTCGCCCATCCCGGAGACGGCGAGGGGACCGAGATCGCCTGGAACGTCATCGAGGACGTGCGCGACTCCGGCATAGAACTCGGTGCCGGTGCCATCGGCGTATGCGTTCACCACAACCGCCTGACGCGCACGCACGGCGGATTCCGGTTCAAGCTGCCGCGCATCGGCCCGATCTATATCCACCACAACGTGCTCGAAGACGATCGCGGGTTCAACTTCTGGTTCAGCATGGATTCGTCTCCCGCGGAGGGGTACGTCTACCACAACACCGTCGTTGGGCGGTCCGCGGCGCTGGCGTATAGCAGCCTCGTCGAAGGCGCCGACCTGAGCGGGACGCCGCGCTGGCACCTACTCAACAACCTCTTCGTCTGCACGAACGGCTTCTTCCGCGATCGCACGAAAGGCGCGCTCGCGCCGAATTTCGTCTCTTCGCACAACGTGATCGTCGGCGGGGGAGACCCGTGGCCGGGCGATCCTTCCAAGGATGCGACATCGCGATACGTGGGCGCGGTCGAGCTGGATGCGGCATTGCATCCCGGGGAGAGAAGCCCCGCCGCGGGTGCGGGGCTGGACCTGAGCACCTATCGCGGCGGGCGACCGCTTCCCGGATGCGAGCCCGGCTATTTCACGGGCAAGGCCCCGGATGCGGGGGCATTCCGCGCGCGGTAGGGGGAGTTCTGCCGCCGCGCTGGCGCAAGGCGGCTCTCTTGGGCAGGATGGGTCTGTATGCGATCGGACATGAATGCGGATCTGCACGTGACTCCAGATCTGGCTGCGGGGCGGCATTACGCGGGGGATGAACTGCCGCTCGGGGCGCTGCTGCTGGGGATCGTGCGCGAGGGGCAGCGCGATGTGGGCGCGCTGCTGCTGATGCCGCGCGGGCTCTGGGTCCGATACAATTCCGGTGAAGTGCGGCCGCTGCCCATGGTGGTGGGCGCGCTGTGGCTCAGGGCGTTGCGGGCGAAGCGCCGGCTGGCGGTCGAGGAGATCGGGCCTTTGGCGGGGGTGAAGCCAGAGACCTATGGGGCATGGGAGGCGGGCGAACAACCCGTTTCCGTGAACCACATCCGGCGGTTGCTCCACGCGCTGCACATGGACGCGGGGACGTGACCGGGACCGGGGTGGACCCGCTTGCTTGGAATTGCAAGCTAAAGCGGCGCGATCGCGCGCCGCACCAAAAGCTGGCGCCCTCCTCGGCTCCACTCGGCACGCTAACCTGCATGGTTTACGCGGAAGCGTGAAATATGCAGACTAGCTTGAGGATCTTCATGCTCGAAGGCAGCCCGCCCGCCCCAGGCGATCGGGGACATTGCCTTCCCCCTTGGTGCCGAGGTTTTGCAAATCGGCGACCACCGTGCTCCAATGCGCGGATGAAGATTCGTTTTCGGTCAGCGGCTGCGGTTGCGGGCGTGGTCTTGGGCGCGGCCGCCAGTGCTGCCGAGAAGGGCGCGGCGCCGGTCGACCCGAAGGCAGTTCTTGCGGATGCTGTCGCGGCATGGCACTTCGGGGATCTGAATTCGGCCGATGGCGCCAGTCCGCTCCAGGCGCGCGAGGGGGCGCGGGTTGGGGTGGAGCTGGCGGGAGCCGATCGGGAGGCGTCACTGGCGCGCGGTGGCGATGGGAGGGTCGCCGAAATCGATGGCGGGTTTTTCGATGCGGGCCAGGGCGGCGGCGGGAGATTGAACATCAGGGGCGAGGCCATGACGATGCTGCTGCGCCTGCGGAACCCGTCGGGCAAATGGTCTCCGGGGGAGTTGTTCTGCAAGCACGGCGGTCACCAAAGACTCGTCTATAACCTGTATATCAATGGCGACCAGATCGGCTTCGAATTCGGGGCCGAGAGTGTCCCGGCCCTGGCCGGACAGGTGTCGTTTGGATCTGATGAGCTGGGCGCCGGCAAGTGGCACGACCTGATCGCACGCTACGACGGGCGAGAGCTGACACTTTTCGTGGACGGGTTTGTCGCGGCGCGGTCGAGGGCGGGCGGGGCGCTGCGGGGCGCCAACCCGGAACCCGTGCTCATCGGGCGCCGCGGTTTCCGCGGGCAGATCGACCACGCGGCGCTCTGGTCGCGTGCGCTGAGCGACGCGGAGGTCGCCGCGCTCAGCGGCGGCGAGGTGGCACTCGCGGGCCGCCGCGAGACGATGGCCAGGCAGATCGAGGCCAAGATCGGGCGGGAGGGACTCACGCTGGCCGATCAATTGCGTGGCGCGCGCGAGCTGCGGGAGCGCCTTTGGAACGACCCGCACCGGCCGCGCTACCACCTGCTGCCGCCCGACGGCTCCTGGAACGACATCAACGGCACGATCTTCTGGAAGGGCCGCTACCACGTGTTCTTCCTCGGGCGCCTCGCCCCCGACCGCGATACCATCCTGAGCGGCAAAGACACGGATCATGCGCGCGAGACATGGCTCCACGCCTCCAGCAGGGATCTCGTCCACTGGATCCATCACCCGCCCGCGCTGGTGCCCGTGTTCGACGGGAGTATGCCGCGCGGATTATACAGCGGCGACATGATAAACGACGCGCCCGTGCCGACGATCATCGTCCACGTGCCAGGGCAGGGGACCTGCATCTATACCGCAGAGGACGACGAACTGATCCGCTGGAAGCCGCACCCGAACAATCCCGTGATCCCCGCCACGAACGCGCCGCCCGAGGCGGTCATCTTCGATCCGTGCGGATGGCGGGAGGGCGAGACCTACTACGCCCTCGTCGGCAACAAGAACAAGACGCCGGGCTTCGAGGGCGATGGCAGCAGCCTCTTCCGATCGCGCGATCTCGCGCGATGGGATTACGTGGGGCCGTTCTACAAATCGGAACGGCGCTGGACGGGCGAGGACGAGGATTGCGCCTGTCCGGATTTCTTTCCCCTCGGCAACCGGCACATGCTGCTGATGCACACGCACCGGCCCTACGGGCAGTGCCAGTATTACATCGGGCGCTACGAGAAGGAGCGATTCTATCCGGAGGTGCATGGGAGAATGAGTTGGCCCGGCGGGCAGATATGCGCGCCCGAGACGCTCCTGGATGATAGGGGGCGTCGCATTTTCTGGGGCTGGATCCGCGAGCAGGGACCGGCCACCAACGGCTGGGCCTCGGTCGCGAGCCTGCCGCGCGTCCTCTCGTTGGGCGATGACGGCACGCTGCGCATCGAGCCCGCGCCCGAGCTGCAGGCGTTGAGGTGCAATCGCCGCCAGCGCGAGGACCTGGACATCCCCGCCGATGGTGAGGTTGCGCTGGAGAAAGTGCGCGGGGATTGCATCGAGATCTCGGTGACGGTCGTTCCGGGCGACGCGAGGGAATTTGGGCTCAAGGTGCGCCGGTCGCCGGATGGCGCCGAGGAGACCGGCGTCGTTTGCGCGCCGGGGGCAAAGGCCATCAAGATCGAACTTGCGAAATCCACGCTGAGCCCCTCGATAAAATATCCGGCGATGGACGTGAGATACGCGCAGGCGAAGGGCATCCCGGAGTCCGAATGGCACACGCGGGAGCAGGTCGCGCCGTTCGAGCTGGCGCCCGGCGAGCCGCTCCGGCTCCGCGTCTTCCTGGACCGCTCCGTGCTGGAGGTCTACGCCAACGACCGCCAGTGCATAACCCAGCGCATCTATCCCTCGCGGTCCGATAGCCTCGGCGTCTCCCTGTTCGCCCGAGGAGGGCGGGCCACCGTCCGGGCGCTCGAGGCGTGGGACATGAGCCCCGCCAATAGCTGGTGAGGGACCAGCGGCCGGCGCCGCGTCGCGCCGGCGGGAGATTTGTCCTCGTTTTGCGCGGTGGACCCGCTAATGACGTTCGCGTGAAGAAGTGGCTGTCGGTTCTGGCATGGGTCCTCGTGAGTCTGGCTGGCGCGGGCTCGCTGGCGGTCGTGGCGTTGGCGCGGGGGGAATCGGTGAGCGCGCTTTGGCTGGTGGTGGCGGCCTTTTGCGCCTTCGCGGTGAGCTATCGATTCTATAGCGCGTGGCTCATGGCCAAGGTGCTGGTGCTCGACGAGCGGCGCGCGACGCCGGCGTGCGTGCACGACGATGGCAAGGATTTCGTCAAGACGAACTCGTGGATGGTGTTCGGGCATCATTTTGCGGCGATCGCCGGGCCGGGGCCGCTGGTGGGACCGGTGCTCGCGGCGCAGTTCGGCTACTTGCCCGGGGCGCTGTGGATCCTGGTGGGGGCGACGCTGGGGGGCGGCGTGCACGACGCGGTGGTGATGTTCTGCTCGATGCGGCGCGATGGAAAATCTCTGGGGCAGATGGTCAAGGAGGAGATCGGGCAGTTTGCGGGGGTGATCGCCCTCGTGAGTATCTTGTCGATCATGGTGATCCTGATCGCGGTGCTGGCGCTGGTGGTGGTGAAGGCGTTGGCGGAGAGCCCGTGGGGACTGTTCACGATTGCGATGACCATACCGATCGCGATGGCGATGGGCGGTGCGCTGCGATTCGCGTGCCCGGACCGCATCGGGATGGTGAGCGCGTTCGGGGTGATCGCGCTGCTGGCGGCGGTCTGGGGCGGGCAATATGTGGCGCACCATCCGGTGTTCGCGCAGGTGATGACGCTGGACGGCCGATCGCTGGCCTGGGCGGTGATCCTGTACGGTTTTGCGGCCTCGGCCCTGCCGGTGTGGCTGCTCCTGGCGCCGCGGGATTACCTCAGCACCTTCATGAAGATCGGGACCGTCGCCGCGCTGGCGGTCGCGATCCTTTTCATCGCGCCGCAGATGCACATGCCGCCGCTGACGAAATTCATCGACGGGACCGGTCTGGTGTTCGCGGGACCGGTCTTCCCCTTCTGTTTCATCACGATCGCGTGCGGTGCGGTGTCCGGCTTCCACGCCCTGATCTCTTCTGGGACGACGCCGAAGCTCATCACGCGCGAGTCGTGCGTGCGGACCATCGGGTACGGGGCGATGATAACGGAGATGCTGGTGGGGATCATGGCGCTGATCGCGGCCTGCGCGCTGGAGCCGGGGGTCTATTTCGCGATCAATATGAAGGGCGATCCCGCCGCGGTGGTGCAGACGGTGACGGCCGCGGGGTTTCCGGTCACGGTCGATCAGATGGAGCGGCTGGCGCACGAGCTTGGCGAACACACGATGTTTGGGCGGACGGGCGGCGCGCCGACGTTTGCGGTGGGGATGGCGGTGATGTTTTCCAAGGTGCTCGGGAGCCAGGGCGCCATCGCCCTCTGGTATCACTTCGCGATCATGTTTGAGGCGCTGTTCATCCTGACGACCATCGACGCGGGGACCCGCGTTGGGCGGTTCCTCTTGCAGGATTTGCTGGGGCAGATCTGGCGGCCGCTGGCCGATACCCGGTCCAATGTGTCGAACGTGTTGACCAGCGCGCTCTTCGTGGCGACCTGGGGGTGGTTCCTGTACCAGGGCGTCATCGATCCGCTGGGCGGAATCAACAGCCTTTGGCCGATCTTTGGCATCGCGAACCAGCTGCTCGCGGTGATCGCGCTCGCGTTCGGGACCGCGGTGCTGATCAAGATGGGCCGGGCGCGATACATCTGGGTGACGCTCGCGCCGCTGGGATGGCTGTTCACGGTGACGATGGTGGCGGGCTGGATGAAGATCTTCAGCGCCGATCCGAGGCTCGGTTTTCTGTCGGCCGCCGCCGGTCTGCGCGATAAGATCGCGGCGGGCGGGGCGCCGGAGCAGTTGGCCGAGTGGCGACACCTGCTGTTCAATAACATGGTCAACGTCTTCGTGACGGGGGCGTTCATGGTGCTGGTGCTGTCCATCGTCATCGCCTGCGCCAGGGAGTGGTGGCTGCTCTTGAGTCGGACCAAACGCGCGGAGCTGCGCGAGTCGCGATACGTGACGCTCCCGGCGTGAGCGGGCACGGGTGCGCCGCGCCCTCGCCCGGGCCGGGCGCCCGGCGGCGGGATCCTACCAGCACCGCAGCAGGGCCATGGCGAGCATGACCGCGAGCAGGATCCCGGTGATCCACCAGATGGGGTGGATTCCACGCGGCGGGGCCGGCCCGGTGCCGAATTCCTCACGGATGAAAGAATCGTAGTCGAATCCGTCATCCGGCAGGTCGAGGCCGGAGCCCGCGTCATCCTCGCGCCAGCCGGATCGGTCGTCGGCGCCGCATTCCGGGCACGCACGCGCCCGGGGCGGGACCGGGGCCCCGCAGACCGGGCAATCGCCGGGAGGCCGGAACACCATGGCCACAGGATGCGGCGTCCGGCGGTCGGCGCGAAAGGAAATTCGAATCTTTGCATTTTGGCCGATCATCGGGTGGGGTGAATACCTCAGGGGAAGAGCGGTTGCGCGGGACAACGCCTATGTTATCTCGCCCAAATGGCAGGCCCAAACCTTTTGACTCCGGATGCGATGCGGGAGACACATGGTCGATTCGAGACCTATCTCCACGAGTTTCTTGCCCGGCACCAGGAGCGCTACGCTTACGGCGATTGGGTCGAGTGCCTTTATCTTGACGTCGCGGAGCACGTCACACGAAAAGGCAAACGGGTACGTCCGTTGCTGTTTCTCGGGTCGCTCGCGGCGTTTTCTGACAATGGCGAATCGCTTGCAGAGCCGGCACTGCGGATTGCCGTGGGCGTGGAGCTCTTGCACGCATCGATCCTGATTCGAGATGACGTGATAGACCGCAGCGAGCGACGGTGGGGGTTGCCGACATTCCAAAAGCAGGTCGAGGGGCGGCTGGGCAGGCGGGCCGGGCGGGAGCGGGCGGGGCAAAACATCGCGATGGTGGTAGGCGAGATTCTCCACGCCCTGGCCATCGAGTGCGTCGCCGCGGCCGACTTCCCGGAAGAGCGACGGGATCTGGCGCTGCGCGAATTCTTGTCACTTGCGACGGAGACGTGCTGCGGGATGATCCAGGAGACCACGCTGGGATTGCGGGATATCTCGCGGGTCTCCGCCGAGGAGATCCGCCAGATGTATGCCCTGAAGACGACCCGCTACACGATCGAAGGCCCACTCGTTCTCGGGGCGATGCTGGCCGGTGCCTCGGACGACACGATTCTGGCGATCCGGGAGTTTTCTGTGCCCGTGGGATTGGCTTTTCAGATCGCCAGCGATCTGCGGGACTTCGGGCATTTCGATGTCTCGGATCCCCTGTTCCAGAGCGACCTGCTCGAGGGGAAGAAGACGCTGCTGGTGCGCGAAGCCTTCGAGAGGCTAAACGAATGCGAGCGATCTTTCCTGCAACTCTGCATGGACAACCCCTCACTCGGCGAGCCCTCGATCCACAAGGTCGATGAGCTGATCCGGAAATCTGGTGCGGTGGCCGTCCTCGAGGCCGAGGTCACGCGCCTTTTCGGGATGGCGCGGGAGATACTGGAGACGCCGGTCCTGACGCCGGCGCAACGCGATGGACTCCGCTTTCTCAAGGCTTGCGTGCGCTCGCAGGTTGCGCGGTGAGCGGGCGCCGGATCGGCAACAGCGGCAGGTGGCGGCCGACCGATAGCGGCATTCCACCCCGCTCAGGTTGGACGGCCAGACGCCCCTGCGCGATGCGGATCACGTCGGCCCCAGCTGCGGTGGCGGGATCATGGCAGGTTTCCGCGCCGCGGTGGTCTGCGCGAGGGACCTGCGCCCCGCGCGCGACGACACGATGGCGCCGAGGCCGACAAAGCTCCCGGCGATGAATATCAGCATGCCGAGCGCACCGAGCGCGAGCCCAAATGGCGCGCGGGGGCCGGTCGTGATGTTGATGATGTCGCCGAGGATGGCGGCGGCCTGTAGCACCGCGAGGCCGATCATGGTCTGGAACATCGGGCCCCTTGAACCAAACCAGCGGCGCCCGAGGGCATGGCCGAACGCCACGTATCCCACCAATTGGCCGAGTCCCACGGCGAGCACGGCGAGGGGCACCAGCGGTAGCCCGACCACCGTTATCGCGAGAATGATGAGCGCCACCGGCAACACGATCATCAGCGTAAGCCCGAGGAGCGCCGATCGCCCGAAATCGCCTTCGACATGCTCGGTCACCCGCGCGAACTGCACGGGGATGAACGTCGTCATCAGCAGGGCGATGAAGGCCAATAGCCCGAAGAAGGCGATCTCCAGAAAGAAGAATAAAACGGCCTGATGGTGCGCCTTTCCGGTGCGGTCGGCGGTGGCGATGGTGGCCTTTCCAAAGCCGGGCGCGATCGGACCCAGATGCTTCATCAGGTCGAGGGGGAAGCTGGCGACGTTCACCTTGTTGCCGCCGATTTTTGCGGCCGGATCGATTTCGGCGGCGCTTCCGACCGTGACGAGGTCGCCGCCGATCTGTGCGCTCGGCCCGACCTTCACCGTTCCCCCGACGCAGACGGCATCGCCATTCACCTTGCCGTTGATGGTGAGATTGCCGGCGACCACGACGGCCGCGCCCGCGACGGTCTCATGCTCGCCAATGACTGCACTTTGACCCATGAGAACGAGGTCGCCCGACGTCTGCTTCGCGGTCGTCACCGGGGTTGCCGGGGTGGATTTGGCGGCCTCGGGCATCTTGAGTTGGGGACTCGCGTTAGTGGGGTTGGTGGGGACACTAGTGGCATCGGTCGCCCCCCGGCATGGCGCCAGGGAGGCCACATGGAATAGTGCGACAACGAGCGCCGTCGCGTGGAGGGTGGGTAGCAGGGCGTGCTTTGCGGTTTTCATAGGGATTCCTCAGAGGGACAGGATGGGTACACGGGCGAGGCGATGGCCGAACTTCGTGACGATGACCATCACCAGCAGGGCCGCAAGTGCGGAGGCGTAATACGTGGCCAGCCAATCGACGCCCGGCCACGACAGCTTGGCCAGGGCGCCGCCGATGGGCACCATGCATCGGCCGAGCGTGATGGCCGTTCCAGCCATCGTATTCGCCAAAGGTGCGACCACCCGCGTGGCGCAACTGACGGCATCCCAGATCGATTCCGACAGGGTAAGCCAAGTCGCAACGAACAGGGCAGATGCGATGCAGGTGCCCACTGCCGCGGCCCACGAGAGACGCCGCTGAACGCGAACACGGCGCATCCGCGCGGCGGCGATGCCCCGGGCGATGGATGCCGCAAACCCCGGCCCCGGCTCGGGTGTGGGCAGCGCGCGCAACGAGGCGATCGCCAATTCGCCGGCCGAGAGCAGCCCGGCGCACGCGCCGCACGCTCCCACGTGGAGGTCGAGGCGGCGGCGATCGTTTTCCGCCAACTCGCCATCGAGGGAGGCATGGATCATCGGGCGGATCTTATCGCACGGGTCGGTCATAGGTTGCTCTATCACGTGGATACGAACGGCAGCAGGATTTGTTGCAATTTTTCCCGGCCGCGATGGATGCGGATTTTGACGGTGGCCATGGGCAGGCCGAGCGCCTCGCTGATCTCCTCGTAACTGAGGCCATCGACGTGGCGCAGCACCAGCACCGACCGATAGGGGGGCGGCAGGCTCTCCAGGGCTCGCTCCACGGCGCGGGCGAGTTCGGCGCGCCCCGCGAGGTCGACCGGCGAGGGGCCCGGATCGGGGATGCGCGAGCCCGGGTCGAAGGCGTCGCCCGCGGGATCGAGCGGGATCGTGGGGACGCGGCGCTTTCGCAGGGCATCCAGACAGTGGTTGTGGGCGATGCGGAAGAGAAAGGGCGACAGCGCCCTGTCCGGGTCGAATTGCGGGATCGCGAGGTGCAGTTTCACGAAGATCTCCTGCGCGAGATCCTCGGCCCCGGAGCCGCACATGCGGTAACAGTACGACAGGATGCGGCGGCCATAGATATCGATTATCTTGGCGAACGCGTCGCCGTCGCCGGCGCGGGTGGCCCCGACGAGTGCCCGTTCATCCGGTGCTTTTTCGGAATCGTGCATCTATGTTGGGCCGGCCCCTGTCAGGGATAATATACGCTGCCGACAGGTGCTTGTTACAGCGCGCCGCCGTTGCCGCGATACAAGAATTCTCGGACAAGCATGGTCGCGTGTGCCTGGTGCTGCGTGACATCGATGCGCAACTTCGGGTCGGCCGCCCCGTTCATGACCCCCCCGACGGCCTTCGGATCCTGCGTCGAATGAAAGCGCAGGTACGCGTTTTGCGACGGGTTGCCCACCTGCCACGACAGCAGCCTGGCGAGTCCCCGCTGGATGACCGATTCGATCTTCTCCATCGCCGCGCGGTCATTTGCGAGGCGGGCAAGCTCCCATGCGTGCGCCAATCCCTCGTATGCGTAGCCCGTGTTGCGGCCGCGCTCGAGCGTCCGGTGGACGTCGATCATCCAGTAGGCCAGATCGATGACGCGGCGCGGGTATGCCTCAACGTTTGGCCAACCCGACGTGGCAAGTTCGTAGAATGACATCGAACCCCACTGATAGAATCCCTTGGTCTGGTCGCTGTCGGGATGACGCTTCAGCGCGGCGACCACGTGTTCGGAATACATCGCCTCGGCAGAGGCGAGTGCGGCGCCCTGATACTTCGTGAGGCCCAGATACTTGGCCGCCCTCACAAGTGCCAGCAGCGTCTCACCGTCGGAATAGGGCGATGGCTCTCCGGAACCCCGCCCGTCCTCGAGCCCATACCCGCCATGGAAGAGGCCCCCCGGCGTCCGCAGCGAGATCAAGAACTCGAGATACTGCTCAAGCTGCAGCCGGTGCGCGGCGTCCGGCGCCGTCGAGGAACGCAGGAACTCGATGAGCGCGAGCGCCATGAGCGCAACGGTCCCCGTCTTGCCCTCGTCTTCTCCCGGATAGCGGATGAAGCGTTTGCCATCCCGTAGCCCGCTTGCGCGCTTGAAGAAATCCAATCCCTTCCGGATGGCCGCCGAGGTTCGCTCCGACGGGGTGCGGCGATGGAGCAGGCAAAGACCCCAGAGGGCACCCGCCTGACGGACGGAGCTATCCTCCTCGCTTTCGCACTTCCGCGTAAAATCGTACTCGTAGGTGAAGTTCCCGGCCGCCTTCTGGTTGTTCAGCAGGAATTCGAGATTCATGGTGATCGCGTGGTCAATCGCATCCGCGGGAATTCTTTCCGCGGCCCGCGGGGTTGTATCGGGCGCGGCGCGCAAGGGGAACGAGGCGATGACCACTAGCCCGAGCATCAACAGAGCGGCCCTCAGCGCACCCATCACGCGCCCAGGTTAGCAGCCTGTCGGACTTTGGGAAGTCCGACAGGCTAACTCGAGAATTCAGATGCCGGGCAGTAGGAGCCTGCTTGCAGCCGATTCCGTGCGCGAATCGCGCGCAAGCGCGCTCCTGCGTCTCATCTTCACCTCCGGTGGTCCGGCAGCCGCCGGATGAGGTCTGGGTTCCAGATTGCGTGGGACTGGCGTCGGTCACGCCAGACATTCGCACGCGTTTGGCGTCTCGAAGAGACTCCCCACAGGTCTTGTGGGTCGCCTGTGTCAGGCGGCAACGGGCGTCGAGTTTCCCCATGAATGTTGCGGCGCCCTCCGGCGCCGTCCGCGGGGGCGATCGACTCTCCAAGGATCGCGCCCGCCACCCGGCCAGGGGAAGGATCGCGATCTGGATGGCGCAGCACTAGCCTGCATGTTTCACACTTCCGCGTGAAACATGCAGGCTCAAAGGAAAACCACGCTCCGAAAAACGCAATTTTGGAGGGTCTGGTGCCACCGATCCGCGAAACACACTCTGCAAGCGCGAAAAGTCCCAGTCTTTGCCAGACCTTTCCCAATAAATGGCTCTCATGGCGCGGTTTTCCCAGAGCCCGGAATTTCACAGCCCGCAAGGCTGTGAAATATCCGGGCTAGGGCTTTCCCGGCGACGGGAAGAAGGCCCAGGGCGTGTTCAAGAAAATGGCGATGAAGATCCGGTTTCGGGAATGAGGCGGATCCGGGCGCGCCGGAGATGTCGTGTTTGGCATATCCGATGTCGCATGGGCACAATACTTAATTCACAGCGGGACCTTAGACTGCATACTGCAAGGGCGCTCGACGAAAGGAGACTGCGGCGATGGGACGTCTGATCACATTGGTTACGGGGCAGTGGGCGGACTTGCCGCTGGAGGTGCTGGCGGCGAAGGCCCGCTCGTTTGGATTCGATGGCCTGGAGCTCGCGGCGTGGGGCGATCACTTTGAGGTGGACAAGGCGCTGGCCGAGCCTCGCTATTGTGAAGAGAAACGGCAACTGCTCGACAGGCACGGGATGAGCGTCTTTGCGATGAGCGCCCATCTGGTCGGCCAGGCCGTCCTGGATCGGATCGACGAGCGGCATCGCGGGATCCTGCCGCCGCATGTCTGGGGCGACGGCGATCCGGCGGGCGTGAATCGCCGGGCGGCGGAGGAGATGAAGCGCACGGCGCGCGCCGCCAAAAGGCTTGGCGTGAAAGTCGTGACGGGGTTCACCGGTTCCAGCATCTGGCATCTGCTTTACTCGTTCCCTCCCGTGCCGCAGTCGATGATCAACGAAGGGTTCCGGCTGTTCGCCGAGCGCTGGAACCCGATCCTGGACGTCTTTGCGGAGTGCGGCGTGAGATTCGCATTGGAGGTGCACCCGACCGAGATCGCGTTTGATCTCCACACGGCCGAGCGGGCGCTGGCGGCCTTGGATCGGCGGCCGGAGTTCGGTTTCAACTTCGACCCCAGCCACCTCATCTGGCAGGGGGTGAATCCGGCGGAGTTCATCCGCGCGTTCCCCGATCGGATCTACCACGCCCACATGAAGGATGCGCTCGTCAGGCTGAACGGCCGCAACAGCGTGCTCGGCAGCCACCTCAATTTTGGTGATCCGCGGCGCGGCTGGGATTTTCGCACCCTTGGCCGCGGGAGCGTGGATTTCGAGGAGATCGTCCGGGCGTTGAACGACATCGGCTATCAGGGCCCGCTGTCGGTCGAGTGGGAGGACAGCGGCATGAATCGCGAGCACGGTGCCAGGGAGGCGTGCGAGTTCGTGCGACGGCTGGAATTTCCCACGGCCGACCGCGCCTTTGACGCGGCGTTTGAACGGTGATCGGCGAATCGACGGGAGAGGGGTTCCGGCATCCGCAATCAGGAGACCATGAACTCACGAGAAAGGGTCCTGGCCGCGATTGGGCGCCGGCAGCCGGATCGCACGCCACGCGATTTCTGGGCCGAGCCCCCCGCCTGGAACCGGTTGCTCGCGCACGTGGGCCACGACGATCGAGACCGGCTGCTCGACGAGCTGGGCATCGACGTGTTCCACCTTGACGCGCCCGCCCCCTCCGAGAAGGCCGTGGGCAACGGCCTGTTCCAGAACTTCTGGGGCGAGCGCTACGTCTACAAAAACACCCCGTGGGGACCCATGCGCGAAGACGCCAAGGGCGCCCTCGCCGATGCCCGGGAGTTCGGCGACCTCGAGTCCTTCGATTGGCCGTCGCCCGATTGCCTCGACCGCTCGGGGCTCGTGGAGCAATGCGCCCGCCACGACGACCGCGCACTGATCTATGGCTTTGCCGACATCTGGCAGCGGCCCGCCCTCGTGCGCGGATGGGAGGAGATGTTCATCGACATGGTCGAGCGCCCCGAATGGGTCCACTTCCTCTGTCGGAAGTTTGCCGACTTTTATTTGGAGGACTACACGCGCGCCGCGGAGATCACCGGTGGCCGGATCGATCTCTACCTGCTTATCAGCGATCTGGGGAGCCAGCAGGGGCCGTTGATTTCGGCGCCGATGTTCCGCGAGTTTGTGGCGCCGTACATCAGGGAGATGGTCGATCGCATCCACCACCTGGGTGGGCGCGTGCTGTATCACAGCTGCGGCCTGATCCAGCCCCTGATCCCGGAACTCGTCGCGCTGGGCATCGACATCCTGGACCCCATCCAGCCGGTGGGCCCGGCCATGCGGCCCGAGAACCTCAAGCGCGAATTTGGTGAACGCCTCTGCTTTCACGGGGGCATCGACATGCAGGAGCTGTTGCCGAAAGGGTCGCCCGCCCAGGTCGAGGCCGAGGTAAGGCGATATTGCGAAGTGCTTGGCGCCGGCGGCGGATACATCCTCGGCCCAGCTCACCTCTTCCAGCCCGATGTGCCGCCCGAGAACGTGCTGGCGGTCTATCGGGCCGCGCCATGAGCCCAACCGACATGGAGGTCGCGTGATGCGTGGCCAAAATCCTGTCCGCGGTGGGGCAGGCAATCCTGCCCGCCTTTGCCCACTTAGCACGGGCGCCGCCCTCGTCAGCCAGGAGCAAGAACCGCTCCAGTGGGCCGGCGTTCAGCGAGACATCGCGATCGTGCTCATGAGCACCGGCCAACTGAGCGACGCGGAGACCGTCTGGCGCAATATTCTTGAAATCCATCTCCGGCATCTCAAGCCGCAGCATCGCGACGTGATCGGGGCCCGGAACGTCCTCGCCAGCACGCTCTCCAGGGAGGGAAAGCACGCCGAGGCCGCCGAACAGTATCGCGAGGTGCTGGCCGTGCTCGAACGATCTCGTGGCCCGGGCGACCCCGATGTCCAACGCGCCCGGCGCAACCTCGAACGCGCCACGAAGGCCACCGCCGCGGCACCCGAAACCCCCAGCCCATGACTGGCATCATCCGCGAGGAGCGCGTGCGGCGCGCAATCGAATTCCGGAGCCCCGACCGGGTGCCCGTCGTATTCTGGAATCGCGATCAGGATCAGGGTGACGTGATGCTGTATCACCTTTCGCTTGGCGTGCCGGGCGAGGGCACCGCCAACGCGTGGGACTGGTCGGTGAACGAGTGGGGCTATCATCTGGTGAAACTGGGGGATGGCACGATGGGCCACCCCGTCGAGCCCGTCTACCGCGAGATGCCCGTGGCGCAGCACATCCGCGTGCCCGCCCTTCGGGAGGAGGAGCGGATGTCGGCGGTTCCGGCGTTCTTGAAAACATGCGGCGATCGCTATCGGCTGGCCAGCTTCGACCTGAGCGGTTTCACGGTCTATACCTTTCTGCGGGGTTTTGCAGATGCGATGGAGGACTTCCTCCTCGATCCCGCCGGATTCACGCGTCTGATGGACCGCATCATCGATTTCGAGTGCGACCTCATGCGCATGGCCGCGCGCCACGGTTTCCATGGGATCCATTTCGCCGACGACTGGGGCACGCAGTCCGGAATGATGATCTCGCCCGCTCTCTGGCGGCAGCTCTTCAGGCCGCGTTACGCCCGCCAGTTTGCGCTCGCCCGCGAACTCGGGCTCCACACGTGGTACCACTGCTGCGGCGAATTCCTGCCCATCATGGGAGATTTCCGCGAGATTGGCGCGGACGTGCTCAACATCTCCCAGCCCAACGTCAACGACATCGCCGAGGTGGGCCGACGCCTGCGCGGCCGACAGTGCTTCATGATGCCCATCAGCTACCAGACGGTGTCCATCACGGGAACGCCCCAGGACATTCGCGCCGAGGCGCGCCGCCTGTATGATTTTCTCGCCACGCTCGAGGGCGGCTTCATCGGCTACGTCGAGGAATACTCCGTGATGGGGATGAGCGAGGAGAACTATAGGGCCTGTGGCCAGGCGTTCCGCGAACTGACCCAGCCGCGAAAGCGCCCGAACCGAAGGCTGTAGGAGCCCGCTTGCCGGCGATCCAAATCGCGCGCAAGCGCGCTCCTACGTCCGATGTTTTGGTCCGCCGCGAAGCCGTGAGAGATCTCCCGCGGATCAAACTCTATCGGACGGCGGGCGACACCCGCGTCCGCGACTCTGCCACGGCGCGATGGGCGGTCTCTTGGAGAAACCGTGCATAGGCGGATTCGATGCCCGGCGGGACGAATGAATTGCCCACGACGCTCGCACCGAAGAGGACCTCAAACCACACGCAGCCGCCCAAATATTCGCCGGTCGTGTTCGCGTGATGGCCATCCATGCGGATCACCCTCGTGCCATCTTTGAGCGTCTTCCACTGCCAGCCCACGTGGAGCGAGTGCGTTTGATCGGGGAGAGCCGGATATCGGGCCGTCTTGAAATCGAATGACGTGTCCGGCCTGAAGCCCCATTCCCGATCGGTGTCTGCGAGGAAGAAGGCATCGCCCACTGGGATCCGACGAATGCCGAGCTCTTGCGCGATGGACCCGTAGGCCTCCCGAATGCCGCGGTACATCGCTTCCTGCGAGGTTGGCTCGCCCGGCTTTCCCGAGGGGCTTGTGAAGCGCGGGTCGTCCCGGCGATACGCCCAGGTCTCGTGGATCAGCGCCTCCGCGCCTGGTGCATTTCGGCGGATGCAGTCATTCAACCATGCGGCGAACGGCCGGAAGGTTTCGACATCGTGGCTCTTGATGCTCGCCTGCTGGATCGTGACGAAATCCCACGGCCCGTCGCACAGTTCCTGCTCGAGGCTGCGGCCATTGGCATAGAGCCCGTCCTTGTTCTCTGGATCGCGTTCGTGCGCCTGCGCCTTGGCCGCATGCAATTCCAGCGACGCTCCCCCCACGATGATCGGGCGGTGGATCAACGAATACTCCCCCGCCTTCGCAAGATCCCCGAGGAATCGAGTCGCATTCTTTGAGAAGCTGTTGCCGATCGTCAGCAGGCGAACCGTCTTCGTTTCGCCCTGTCGCTGTGCGGGCGGCTCGACCGCGGCGAGGGGGATGCCGGTGAGGAAGCCTAGGAGGAGGACTGCAGTTTTCATTCGGGTATTCACAGTAGCGTCTCAGCGGGGGTAAGGTCGGTGCAGGGTGCAGTCGGGGTTGAGACGGACGCCAAAGCCGGGTCGATCGGGGAGTTTCATGCGACCGTTAACCGGCACGGGTTCGTCAAGCAGCAGCGGGGCGAACATCGGCACAACCCGATCGGCCTGCGGGGCCATCATCAGGAATTCGGCGAAAGGGCTGTTGTGCCGCGTCACCACGAAATGGTAGCTGTACACGCTTGAGCCGTGTGGGACCACGAGCGCGCCATGCGCGTCGGCCAGGGCCGAGATCTTGAGAAGTTCCGTCAGGCCGCCGCACCAGCCCACGTCGGGTTGGATGATATCGCAGCAGCCCATTTCCAGCAGCAGGCGGAAGCCATGGCGGGTGGACTCGTGCTCGCCGGTGGTGACCAGCATCTGTGGTGGCACCCGGCGGCGCAGTTCGCGGTACCCCCAATAGTCGTCCGGCACCAGGGCCTCCTCGATCCACTTCAGGCCATAGTCGTGGGCCCCGTGCGCCAGCCGGACGGCGTAGTCGAGGTCCAGACTCATCCAGCAGTCGAACATGAGCCAGAAGTCGTCGCCGACCCGGTCGCGCATCACCCGCAATTCGTCGAGGTTCTTCCGCAGGCCCGCGTCGCCCTCGGCGGGCCCGTGATGAAGAGGCAGCTTCCCGCCGATGAAGCCCATCTCCCTGGCGAGATCGGGCCGCGAACTGGTGGCATAGAAGGTGAGCTCTTCGCGCACGGCCCCGCCCAGCAGGTGGTAGACGGGCTCGCGGCGGATCTTTCCGAGAAGATCCCAGAGGGCCAGATCGACTCCGCTGATGGCGTTGAGCACGATTCCCTTTCGTCCGTAATACAGCGTGGAAAGGAACATCTGGTCCCAGATGAGTTCCAGATCGGTGACTTTCCGGCCCTCGACGAAACGGGCCAGGTGCTTTTCCACGATCCACGCGGCGGGCTCGCCGCCGGTCGTCACGGCGAACCCGATGGTGCCATCGCTGGCCTCGGCCTCGACCACGAGCGTTCCGAGGACATTTATCCCGAAGGACCGCCGGCTCCGACGATATTCGGGGTATTTCGCCATCGGCGTGGCGATATGGTCATCGATCCAGTGGTCGCCAGTCTGGTCATGATAATCGGCGCCGCCGCCGCGCAGGGTGAAGGCGCGAATTCGATCAATCGTTGGCGTGCTCACGGCGCCAGTCTGTCAGGAGACCGCGGCGCTATGGAAGCCGCCATTTTGGCCGACGTCTCACAGAGACGCCGTACAGTGGCATCCGTGGGAGGGACGCCGGCCCCGGCGTCCGCGACCCGCCAATCGGGCGGCGCCCGCGCTGACCCGGCCCGTGAGGCCGTGGGTCCCCCCCAGTGTTTTCGCGGGGCCCGAAGGGCGCGAGCCCTTCGCTACGGGTGCGTTTCACGAACAGGAATCAGCATGACGAGCGCAGCCCCCATGGCGGTCGCTATTGCCAGGACGCAGGTGCCGGCCGTGGTCGAGGCGAATGTTTGATCGGCCCAGGCGCGGACATTCGGCGCGATGAAACCCCCGATCGCACCAAACGAGTTGATCAGGGCGATGCCGCCGGCCGCCGCGGCCCCGGCGAGTTCGTTCGTCGGGAATGTCCAGAAGATCGGCTGGACGCCGATGAAACCAGCCGCCGCAATGCACAAGGCCGCCAGGGCGACGGTGGGCGAGTGGCTCGAGGATAGCGCGATGCCGCCCGCCGCCGAAAAAAGCGCCAGCGCCGCCACGCCGCGCGGGCGACCGACGCGCGCCGCCCAAACTGGAACCAGCCAGGCCGCCGCGAGGGCGCAGACCCATGGGACTGCCGTGACGCAGCCGACCTCGAGGCCGGCCTGCCGGCCGAGCAGTCTTTCCACTTGGGCGGGCAGGTAGAACGTCACGCCATAGACGCTCATCTGGATCAGCAGGTAGAGAAATGCATAGTGCAGCACGCGCGGATGCCGCAGCGCGGCCAGCACCTGGCGCGGGCCGTGCGCCCGCTTCGCTTCGGTCTCGGCGTCGAGCGTCGCCTGCAGCGTCCGCCTTTCGCTATCCGAGAGCCATCCGGCATCGTCGGGGCGATTCGGCAGATACCAGAAGACCGCGATTCCCGCGATCGAGGCGGCCACGCCTTCGACGAGAAACATCCACTGCCAGCCGCGCAATCCCAGTGATCCCTCCATGCCCATCAGCCATCCGGAGAGCGGGCCGCCCAAGATGAATGCCAGCGGCGCGCCGAAGTAGAACAGGCCGAGCATCCGACCGCGTTGCGCCGATGGAAACCAGCAGGTCAGATACAGGATGATCCCGGGAAAGAAGCCCGCCTCCGCAACCCCAAGAAGAAACCGCAGGGCATAGAAGACATTCTCTCGCCAGGCGAACATCATCCCTGCGGAAACCAACCCCCAGCTCACCATGATGCGGCACATCCACGCGCGTGCGCCCAGCCGGTACATCATCAGGTTGCTGGGGACCTCGAGCAGCGCGTAGCCCAGGAAGAAGACCCCGGCGCCAAACGCATAGGCCGCCTCGCTTAACCCGGTGTCCGCCAGGAGCCGCTGCTTCGCGAACCCCACGTTCGCCCGGTCGAGAAACGCCAGGATATAGAGCAGCAGCAGGAACGGCAAAAGCCTCCACGCCGCTTTTCGGATGGCATCTGCCAGAGGTTCGTTGGCGCGGTGCATAGGGCGCCCAGGGGTCACTCGCGGGTGATCTCGATGAGGCATGCGCCGCGGGGAGGAAGGCTCACCTCTAGGGGCCTGCCGGGCGCATCTTGGCCCAACGGGGTCCGGCCGGATTCGTCGATGCGACAGACGCGCCTGTCTGTTACATCGAGGGGTAAGGTGAAGCCAAGGGGTTCATCCGCGATGCTCGCAAGCGCGATGGCGACGTCGCCGTCGGGCGCGCGCCATGCGCCCGCAATTACCGAGGGCAATCGTTTCTGAAACTCTGTGAGGCCGCCGCGCTGGCCGGCATAGATGGATAGGCGCGACATGTCGGCGGTGATATCTGGCACCGCCAATTCAGGGGGCCGAAGGTATTCGCCATGGAGGAGGTATTTCAGGCCTTTCTGGCGGATGCGTGCCAGCCGCAGGGCATAGGCGATCTCCTCGGGCCTGTCCCGAAGATGGGAGGGCTGAAAGTTGGCGATCGTCGGCTGCTGGCCCCACGCGAACGCACGCGCCTGCTCGAGGCAGAACTGTTTGGAGTATTTTCTATCAAGCAGTGCCAGTGGTTCCTTGGGCGCAAATTCGGCCGGCCAGAGATCATCGTATGGCGGCATTGTCAGGGAGGAGTAATTGCCGAACTGGATCGCGTGCGCATGATAGACGGCCTGGAAGAAAGGGATCGTCTCCCACCCGACGGTGGGTGCGGCATATCGCTCGCGGCTTACCTCGAGGCTCAGCATCAAATCCAGATATGGGAGCCAGGGTTCACCGCATCCCTCGCCCGCCAGCGCGATGGGCCGCGCGTCCTTGCAGCGGCCGCGGATATCGCCCGAGAGCTGCCGAAAACCCTTCATCCAGTAGGTGCCGCCGCCGAGCGGGTGGCCGTGCGCGGGGTCGAAGCAGGCGAGGCTGCTGCACGCCTGATCCATGTAGATGCCATCCACGCCGAGCTCTTTGATCGCGCGTTCCGCAAGTCCCGCGTATTTGTTTCGCCAGAATGCGGTGCCCATGCACATCGATACACAGGGCTGTTTGGTGAACGTGTTGTAGACCTCCTCCTTGTACGCGCCGTTCGGGCCGCGGACCGCGAATCGCTCCGCCCCCTCGTCCCGCCAGCTTTTCGTGGTGACGCCCCAGAGTCGCTGGTTCATGTAGACCAACGCGTGGACGTCGCTTTCGTGCGCGCGCGCCAAGGCCTTTCGAAATGGGTCGGCACCCTCGCGGGGCGGCAGATATTCCGGGAAACCCGCGTCATACGAGCACCCGTGCCACCAGTGCCAGAGGACACTGACCGGCAGGCCCAATTCGCGCTGCAGGGCCACGGCGGGTTCCAGGACGCCGGGGGAGCGACCGCGATTCCACACCCAGAGTGCCGTCTTCGTCGCCCATTCTGGCACCAGGCCGCAGCCCAGCCGACTTTGCTTGGCCCACGGTTGCTCCTTGGCCCAAGCGCGGTACCGTTCTGCCGCCGTGATCCAGTCGCCGCGGAAGGTCCCGAGGATTGCGCCATAGCCCAGGGGGTAGCCTTCCGCGCCGCGCGCGCCATTCTCGGGAAGATGGGAGATTTCGAATTCGATGCCGCCCTTTCCATCTCCTCGGACGGCGAAACTCTTGCGAAATCCGGCCGCATCGTCACACGCCAAATACAGGCCCGGACCGTCTTCTTGATAGAACGCCATGCACTGGAGTGACATCGTGCCGGGATATTCCCACGAGTAACGCGCGCCTTGACCCTTGGAACCGGCGAGCGCCTTGCGCGGATCCAGAAGCATCTGCCCCATCCATGCGGGCACCGCCAGAACCTCATTCGTCTGGGGCGGTATCCCCGAAAGCCGCGGGAAGCGGACTTCCTCAAGCGCGGAGTCCCGCGGCTTCTGCACCGACAGTTCCCAGCGACTGACGGCCTCATTGGGATCCAGGCGGACGACGGCATCCACGCGCAGGCCGGCGACGCCGACCCCACCGAATCCGTCCCAAGTCAGTCGCAACTTTCGCGGGTCATCCGAAAGTCTCTGTGCGTCGAATCGGGTCGCGCTGGATGCGTCGAGCGCATTGGTCTTCGCACCCGACACGAGCCGAAGCGACCAGAGGGCCGGCGCGTTCGTCGATGCGAAGTTGTGCTCCGGCCGTTCGTTCATGAGCTTAACGAGTTGCCCCGTTTCGCTGATCCCGACCTGGATGCGTCCGTTCGAGATTTGGGTCGCCTCCGCCGCGCCCAGGTGCAGCGGAAAAGACAGCGCGCTGAGCCAAGTGCAGACTATCCGTTGAATGTGTGCCTGTTTCATCAGTTGGCCGCGTGGGCCACTACCATTTTTGCCGCGACGACCGGCAAGCGTCGATCGGAAAGCAGCCAGTCGGCCCGAGCCGAGGTTGGGCGTGGAATCTGGATCGGATGCCTCCGTGGTGCAGGCAATCTTGCCTGCGGCGGTGGTTCTTGGCGGGTGGTGGCAAACAGGATTGCCTGGCCCATGGTGCCCGGGGATCTGTAGACGGGTGATTTTGGCGTCGCGCACCATTCTCGGATCGTTTATCCGATCGCGCTGGAATCCTGGTGCTCAATCGGGCACGTTCCCCCGATGGCCGAGGCGTTCCATCTGGCGGTGACAACATCTTTCGTTTTCCTGGCGGCGAGATCCAGGCACCGGTGCGCTCGCGTCGGGTCGATGTTCGCCTTTGTCATCGCCGTGCACATGTGCGCTCCGCCCCTGTCGGCCAATGCTGACGCTCCGGGCCAGCCCCCGATCCGATGGGTGCCGCCCCCCGGCTTCTCAAAGGAGAAGTCCGGGCTTGGTCTGCCCCAACTGGATGGGGTGACGCACCAAATCCTCTACGATCCGCGGCCCTCGCGGGCCAACTTGGACGAGGGCGGCGACGGTCGGTACGAGAGCGTCCGCCACGGTACCTACAACCACCATCAGCGCATTCTCATTTTCCAAGACAAGTGCATCGTTTATTGGACCAATCACAGCCGCGATGAGAACGGCCCCGGCCAGCGGCTTCTGGCGAAGGCGGGGACCTTCACCCCGGATAGGGCAGACATCGTTTGGGGTGGCGATGAGACGCTCGTGGAATTGTCCCCCGCGCCGATGCCTGTGCGACGGCGCGGATGGACCCATGACCCGGAGAGCATGTGCGAGGGCTACGCGGCGTCCACGCTGGAGCTGATCAACGGTCGACTCTATGTGCGCGGCAGCCTCGTCGCCTGCCATGGCTGGACCGACGACGTGAAATATCACGGGCGGTGCCGCAAGCCGATCCCGGCGGCCCATTGGAGCGATGGCCGAGACACAAAACGCGGATTCCGCTGGGATCTCTGGTGGCCACTCGGCATGGAATTCGTACAACGCTGGAATCTCAAGGGCCGGTCGCTCGAACCCGATTCGCCACTATATAGGATAAGCGAGCCGCTGGGCCGGGTGGAGGTCACGCCAGGCCGGTTTAAGACCGTGCCAGCACCGATCGAACCATACGCGGGCGCGCGGCCGTTCGCCGAGGCCCCGGCCGAGATGCAGGAGGATGTGGTCCACGGCAAGCGCGAGAGATTTCAGCGATCGCCGAAGTGCGCGCCGGGCACCGACAAGGTCGCGGCCGATGGGAAGAACGGTCTCGCTCACCACACCGAATTCCGGCGACCCGACGGCAGATGGGTTGCGGTCCGAGACAATTTGCTGGTCCCGGAGTACTACTACGCCGCCGTGAAGGATAACCACGATGAGGACTACCCGCCCGCAGTTCGCACCGATCTCTTCGGACAGGCGATGCCGGTCGCCGGGGAACTGCCGGACGGTCGCCCCTGGA
>Ga0209717_1000152_pt1 | contig 86025 bp, 59 predicted proteins | sample AD_UKC048_MetaG_FD_184418 | JGI IMG/M metagenome (GOLD analysis project Ga0209717, IMG submission 184418) | Active sludge microbial communities of municipal wastewater-treating anaerobic digesters from USA - AD_UKC048_MetaG (SPAdes) (version 2) | ecosystem: Engineered > Bioreactor > Anaerobic >...
CCTGCCGGAGGCCTCAGCGCCACAAACATACCCAACCCCGTCGCAAACCCGGCTGCAACAACAACGTATTCACTTTCTGTTTCGGATAGCTATGGCTGCTCAGCAACAGATGAAATAACAATATTTGTAGACCCATTACCCACAGTCAACACAGGCAATGATCTGTCCATCGGCTCATGCTCCAACGCGGCAGGCGCTGTTATCAGTTCAATAATTACCGGAATCGCACCACTGTCCTACTCATGGCTTCCCATATCCGGGTTAAGTAATCCTTCTATACCCGATCCGGTGGCGCATCCCAATATTACGACGGCTTATACGCTTACCGTCACTGATATTTTCGGGTGTACGGCCAGTGATGATATCGTTATTACTGTTGCTGCGTTACCCAGCGTTAACGCAGGCGCTGATCAGCATTCAGGAGGTTGTCCCAATGCACCCACTGCCATCATCAGCACAACAGCTACGGGCATACCGCCATTTTCATATAATTGGTCGCCCGCCACCGGGCTCAGCAATCCCGGCATTTCAAATCCTGTTGCAGATCCACAGACAAGCACCAACTATATAGTGACACTTGCCGATGCCTTCGGCTGCTCGGCCACCGATGACATATTGATCATTATTGACCCGATCCCTGCATCGGATGCCGGTTCCGACCAGAATACCGGGGCTTGCCCCAACGCCCCGCCGGCCACCCTGAACGGCACGGGAACGGGCGCTACCTCACTGTCATATTTATGGACTCCGCAGTCAAATGTAGTCCATCCGGATTCTGCAGTCACTGACGCACATCCTTTCAGCACCACGGTATACACGCTGATAGTCACGGATAATTACGGCTGTACAGACGCCGATGAAGCCACCATAACAGTTGCACCGGCGCCCGCCGCTCATGCCGGCAATGATACAAGCATCGGTTCCTGTTCCTGGTCAATGGCCGACCTGCAGGGAAGCGCTACAGGCGCTTTTCCGTTCGGATACAACTGGATTCCGGCTACAGGCGTTACGAACTCCTATATACCCAATCCGCAGGCACATCCGCCAGTGACAACCGTATACACACTCCTGGTGACAGATATTTACGGTTGCACAGCCCAGGACTTTGTCACGGTCACAGTAAGCCCGACGCCTACGGTAGCAGTGGCCGCCAATCCTGATTCTGTCTGCGCCTCTTTTTCTTCGACCTTAAATGCGTTCGGAACACTTTATTATTCGTGGTCTCCGGGCACAGGGCTGTCATCGGTTAGCGGCCCTGTGGTTACTGCAACACCTCCATCCACCACGACATACACGGTTACAGCCAGCGACCAGTATACCTGTACTGCTGACGCCCAGATCACGGTGTTCGTTAAACCCAACCCGGTCATCACTGTTGCGCCTTCCTCCCCGGCGTTATGTTCTGGAGATAGTATAACCCTTTCAGCAAATGGCGCTGAAACATATAGCTGGATGCCCGTTTCGGGGCTATCTCCGGCTTCCGGCACCGTTGTTACTGCATCACCCAATACAACAATAACTTATACGGTAACAGGCACGACGCATGGATGTTCAGGTAGCGATTCAGTCACGGTAACTGTGCACCCTTTGCCCTCAATAACTTTTACACCTTTGAACAATATCTGTCTTAATGATGCCCCTTTTACACTCACTCAGGCAAGCCCTGCCGGAGGCTATTATGCAGGTCCAGGGATCACCGGCACCGACAGCTTTAATCCTTCGGTGGCCGGCACAGGTACTCATATTATAACATACACATATACTGATAATTATAACTGCACTAACTCAGCAACACAGATACTCACTGTCAAGCCAAATCCGGTATTAACTATTACCCCGGATCATGCCTCTGTTTGCCTGGGAACTTCCGTGTTGCTCCAGGCTGCCGGCGCCGACACTTACGCGTGGTCGCCGGTTAATACGCTGTCGGATTCGACAGGCAGCTCTGTTTCGGCAACCCCAACAACATCCACCACATACACCGTGACCGGCACTACCGACGGATGCTCCTCATCTGAAAGCGTCACCGTGAACACCTATACGACCATACCTGTAGCTGTCACACCGCCATCCGACTCCTTATGTCCGGGACAGTCCACCCTGATCACCGCCAGCGGGGCATTTAATTATCAATGGCTTCCGACCGAAGGATTGTCATCCTATACGGGCGCAACAGTGGTATGCACGCCTACTGTTACAACAATATACACGGTTCTCGGCGATGATAATAATGGCTGTACCGGCACTGCAACGGTGACTGTAATATTATATCCCGAAGCATTCCTTCATTTTAACATAGAACCCGTATCGGGTTGTTTGCCACTTTATGTTGAATTTACCTACCTTCCGGACGGAACCCTTGACATGAACACATTGCAATGGGATTTTGGAGATTTGATGAGCAGTTCAGATATTTCGGACCAGCCCGTCAGTTCATACACCTATACCTATCCCGGGAATTTCTTTGTCATGATAACGGGAATGTCTGAGCACGGCTGCCATGCTGTGGGATTCGATACCGTTTTCGTTTATAAAAAACCGGAGGCCGATTTTTATACAAACCCGGAAGCCGGAGAAACCAACAACCCGATTATCAATTTTTATGACCAGTCTAATTATGCCACCCATTGGCAGTGGAATTTCGGAGATCCTGAAACCACTGTGGACAACACTTCTGAATTACAATATCCGGTGCACATATATTCGGACAGCGGGAATTTTATCGTAATGCTCATTGCATCAAACACCCATAATTGCAGCGATACAGCCATAAAAACCATTAAGATCAGGGAGTCGTTTGTTTTTTGGGTGCCAAATGCCTTTACACCCAACAATAATGGTGTAAATGACGGATTTATAGGGAAAGGCGTAGGTTTCAATGAAGATGATTTTGAAATGTTCATCTTTGACCGCTGGGGTAAACAGGTATTTTATACACAGGATTGTTATAAATCCTGGGATGGTTACAATGCCAATGGCAGTAAGCCCTGTGAAGAAGGTGTCTATGTGTGGCTGATCAATATCACTGAAAAAACCGGCATCAGGCATAAGCTTAAAGGCACCGTTACCATTTACAGATAAAGCGCAGACGCGCTGTTTTGTTTTGCTAATACAATTACAACTATTTCCTTGCGGCTTTGCAACGGACATACCTATTAACAGTTGAATGTTAAAATAATTTAAGGTTTCTCAAATCCGGTAAGGCTTTTATATCAATATTTGTGATATTTTTGCAAGATGCAGAAGAAGTACTTTTGGTCAGTGGTTTTTACATTCGTAATGTCAACATATATATGGGGGCAGAGCATTGTTATTTATCAAAACCTGGAAAAGACAGAAATCATCAATACCCTGACCTCTGCAACAGATAGTAATAAAAGTGCGGTTAATTATTTCATCGCTGCTTTGGCACGCAGCATTCCCAAAAAAACCGAATATACCCGCTTTGATTTTAAATGCAATAAAATTGACCGTATCACCGAAACCGAAAAAGGAAACTTTTCCGCCACTTTTGAAATTACCGATGCAAACTGCAGTGGCGATATACTTTACAAAGGTTTTTCCGTTGCTGACGTTCTGATTCCTTCCTCCTGCTCATTCAACTTCAGTGTGTTTTCTGAAAAAGCCATCCCCCTGTACCAGAAAACGGTGACCAACGGAAAACTGAGCATGGGCTACAACCTGCTGGCATCTTTCAGATTTTCTGACACATCGGGCTTAAATAAATATACTACCCGTGTAGAAAATTTTGCGTTCCATTACGATGAATATGCACAGGTCCGTTTCGATTCTAAAATCAAACTAATTGACGAATATTTTTTATCTGAGTCCGTGATTGAACAATGCCTGCAAAAGATTCAATCATTTGAATTTGACAATACAGATATGATAATTGTTTATGATATCAGCCTGAAGGAACTCGAAAAGATTGCCGATGAACAATACAATAAAGATTTTCCGGGGAACTTAAATTTAACGGAATATGATCCCTCTCAGTTCATCGACCGCTATAACCGGCTTTCGGAAACCATCTTCAACACCAGGAAAATGCTGGATCAAAAACTCGGAAATCTTGACAGATTATACTATGAAAAGGGTTTAGAGGCAGTAGATATGGATGAATCAGCAAAGGCCGAAATGTATTTTAACCGTTCCGTTTTATACAATCCCGACTTTGTGCCCTCTCAACTGGAGCTGGCCAAACTTTTTTACTATCGTGACAGCCTGAACGACGCAGCAGATAAAATTTCTTACATTTTACGCAAACTAAATCCCGGTCCGAACATATATAAAAAGGTCATATTATATACTGACAGTATTTATAATAAAATGCTGGCGGAAGGAAATGAATACAACCGTATCGAGAAATATAATGAAGCTATTGTTATACTTGAAAAATGCGCAAAGTTTTGTGACAGTCTCCCCGGATATGCTTGCGGCGACAAACATATTAAAAGCATTGCAGCGGCACGGTTTGGCATCTACCAGTCCTATCTGAGTGTGGCTCAAAAAGCCATAGATAAAGGCAAACCCGAACTTGCTGAAATATATATTTCCGATGCCAGGGACTACCAGAAAAGTCACAGTAATTATATTATTAATGATGCTGAAGCGCTGTTAAAACTGAACAATATCATGTTGGCCTATGTAGCCAAAGGTGATACATTGAGCTCGCGCAATAGTTTTGAAAAAGGGCTATCATACCTTAACAAAGCAAAAGATATTGCAGAGGCTAATACGTTCGTCCTGCCCGAAAATTTTGACAAAATCATGACAAAAGCTCATTCGGGCATATACCGTTCGATGCTGAAAAATTGTTCCCGGCAGATCAGTGCCGGCCAGGTCGAAGATGCTGAAAAAATACTAAATGATGCCATAGCATATCAATCTGGTAATCCGAATATTATCCGACTTCCCAAAGATATTGATACGCTTCAGGCAAGAATAAATTCGTTCCGTTATAATGGGTTCATCAGTTCCGGCCTTAGCGCACAAAATTCAGGAGATCACCAAAATGCCCTGCCGCATTTTGATAAGGCAAAAAATATGGAACAGGATTTCGGGTTCAGACACCATCCCCAACTTGACTCACTTATACAAATCAGTGCGAACAAGGTTGCGGAGAGCCAGGTTGTTATTGCTGAAAAGTTTGTTGCCGCTGAGCAAACAGACTCTGCTTTATTATTTGCGAAACGGCTCGAAAAAAACATTTCGCATCATGGACTGATTAAGGACACCCTGCTCACAAAAAAACTCAAACTACTGAAAAGCAATATTTTTGATCTGCGCTGCCACCAGGCAAAAATTGCTTTTGCGGGATATCAGAAACAGGCAGCACTCGCCGTTGCCGGGCAAAACTTCATCGGGTCGGATTCATTGTATTCTAAAGCAATAGCGGTAAGCGACAGTTTTCCCGAATGTCTGATGGATGTTTCTCTGGCTATAAACGAAAAAAAAACCTACCTGTTGCCCTGCAATTATCAGATTATGCTTGTGAATGCCCATAAAGCATACCGGCATAATAATTATAAGTCTTTTTTTTACTTGTATTCGGAAGCAGAAAACTTCTTCAATGTCATGCAATTAAACCAATTCGGGCTTGTTCATCAACTGCTTGCCGATAAAATATCGCTATCGGGCGACACGAGTTTTATCAGATCTGCCATAGATTTCATGATACAAAAGAACCGTCCTGAAGATGCGCTGCTGGGCCTTAAAACATTACAAAAAACAGGATATGATGCTGCTCCGGCAAGAAATAAGCAATTGCAGACAGGCGCTATGCTGGCCCGGAAAGATCATGCCATAAATCCGGCAGCCCAGCCATCTGTCATGGTATTAAGCTATATTGGAAACGACACTTGGTTTAATTATTTCAAATCTTCCTATATTAAAACCTGGAAATCCCTAAGTAAGTGATATTGTATTGATTTATGAAGCAAAACAAGGGATTGTGTTATTTTTTTTCATTTATTTGTACTTATGTTTTTTATAATATCCAAAATAACAGCATTCCTGCTCAATCCGCTTACCTGGATCATCATTCTGCTGATTGCTGGTTTGATTTTTAAAAATCCGAAACGGAAGAAACGTATCAATATTGCGGCCGTGATTTGTGTGCTTCTTTTTACAAATCCTGCCATCATCGATGAAATTATCCGGTGTTGGGAAGAACCATACTCCGTAAATGATAAAACCCAATCCTATGAAGCCGGAGTGGTACTCGGTGGCGGCATGGTTACCATTGACTTCATTCACGACAGGCTGATCTTTCATGAAAATACCGACAGGTTCTTACAGGCTTTGCATCTTTATAAATGCGGTCAGATTAAAAAGATTATATTATCAGGTGGCTCGGGAAGCCTTGTATTTAAAGACTTTTTAGAAGGTCCGCTCATCAAGCGGTACCTCTTGGATATCGGCGTTCCTGATTCAGTAATACTTGTTGATTCTACCTCAAATAACACCTATCAGAATGCCGTCAACTGTGCAGCGATTATTAAAACCAATTGTAATAAAGGACAATTTCTGCTCATTACCTCGGCCATGCATATGAAACGGTCAAAAGCCTGTTTTGCAAAACAGGGGATTGATGCAATCAGCTACCCGACAAATAAACTGGTCGGCCTGCGGCGCACCGATATCGGCTATTACCTGATACCTGAAGCAGAAGCACTCGTAAGGTGGGAAAAGTATTTACATGAAGTTATCGGATATCTTGTTTATAAAATTATGGGATATGTATAAGGTCCTTGTTGAAATACACAGGTATTACGCACCGTCCTGGAACTGAACCCTTTTCAGCTGATTGTTAAATAATAATTTCGTATTACAATTAAAGAAACCATGGCACAAACCCTTTTTATCATCATCCTGATCATTGTAATTTTCAATTATCTTTTCGGCCTCTTGCTCGACTATCTGGACAGCACGCTATGGAGTAATAAACTTCCCGAAGAACTTGAAGGGATCTATGATGGTGAAAAATACCGTAAATCACAGGATTACGAAAAAGCCAATATGCGTTTCTCGCTGATCACCGCGACTTTCAGTTTCATTATCCTGATCATGATGCTGATTCTCGGAGGTTTTGCATGGACGGATACCCTGGTCCGCAACAACACAGGCAGTCCCATACTGCAGGCTCTGATGTTCTTCGCATTGCTTGGCCTTGCTTATGACATCATTACAATACCCTTCAGCGCATATCATACATTTGTGATAGAGCAGAGATTCGGGTTTAATACAACAACGGTTAAAACATTTATTCTCGATAAACTCAAATCCTGGCTACTGGCTGCCATTCTCGGCGGAGGAATCCTGGCTTTCATTGTATGGATTTACGGCATTTCCGGTTCCTGGTTCTGGTTCATTGCCTGGATGGCATTAACCGGATTTTCAGTATTTATGGCCTTGTTTTACTCCAATATCATTGTACCACTTTTCAACAAGCAGCAACCACTTGAAGCCGGTGAACTTCGTAACGCCATTGAATCGTTTTCCCTGAAAACAGGGTTTAAACTGAAAAACATCTTCGTAATCAACGGATCAAAGCGCTCAAAAAAAGCTAATGCTTATTTTACCGGGTTCGGACCCAAAAAAAGAATCGTTCTTTACGATACCCTGATGAATGATTTTACCACGGAAGAAATTGTCGCCATCCTGGCTCACGAAGTAGGCCATTATAAGAAAAGACACGTTTTGTATGGACTGCTGACCTCAATCATCAGCAGCGGGGTATTGCTTTACCTCATGTCGCTGGTGATCGGCAGCCCTGACGTGGCAGGCGCATTAGGCGCTCATGATGCCAGTTTTCACATGGGAATCCTTGCTTTCGGAATGTTGTACAGCCCTATCTCCATGATTCTGGGTATTGCCGGAAATTATTTTTCACGCAGGCACGAATATGCTGCCGATCAATTTGCTGCTCAGCAATCCAATGCAGAGGAGCTGGCCAGGGGATTACAAAAACTATATGTATTAAGTCTCAGCAATCTACGGCCACATCCGCTTACCGTTTTCATCACTTATTCTCACCCTACGCTGCTGCAGCGATTAGCCGCATTGAAAAATATTAAAAATGATTAATGTTTCATGAAATCACATCCGGTTTATCAATAGTTTGAGTCTAAATACGGGTATTATATCTCAGGAAAAAGAAATACCTGACTTTTGCCAGAAGTTTTTGCGATACGGAAGATATTCACATACGCTGATCAGCAAACCAATCAGACAGAGTTAAACAAGCTGTTCTAAAAAGATCTGATAGCCCTCACTCTGTTGGGATTGGCCTTGTTAACCATATTCTGATTACCGGTGCTAAAATACTGCATCCAGGCAAACCCATTGTTATACTCCGTTGAGCTCCAGTAGTTTGCCACAGCAAATGCAGTTCCACCATGGGCTATAGCTGTAGCATCAATAACATCTTTGTTCTGATACAGCAGGTTTAACTCTTCTTTAGTTGGAAGATACCAGTCGCCATATGTTTTACCACTTTCTGTTATTTGAAGTTCGCTGCATATACGGGCGGCGTAGGTAGCACCATCACCATATCCCTGGTTCCCGATAATTATCGCGGTATTCATCGTCCCCGACAAAGGGCCATCGCCAAGCGCCATCGTGTTGGTATATGTACCTCCATGCCATCGAATGCCTGAGCCGCCATCCTGATCCGTTTTAGCGCAAACCAAACCATGTTGCCCGGTTTCGTCAACCCAGAAAACAATCCCCCCCCGTGCAAATTCACCCACGGTATAGGTTTTGGTTTTTATAATGTTACCGGAAATATCGATACCTGCACCTGCAGTATAATTTACTACACTGTCCGTAAATGAGCCCCCGCCATTACTCAAAGTTATTACGGAACCGATACGTGTGACAGTCTGCAGTTCATTGGTCAAAGAACCATCTACCTCAGCAGTCAGATATCCGGCATCATTTGCAAATGCACTCACATTGGTTGGTGCCCCGGTAAGACTGCTGTAATGCCCGTCGAATCCGGCAGGAAGTTTGGCAAAACCACCGTTGCTTAAAAATATGGTATCGTGATGAATTGTCAATATCTGTAACTCATTAGTCACTGAACCATCCACTTCTGTATAGGAGGTCAGATAGCCGGCATCGTTGTCAAAGGAACTTACATTGGTCGGTTTGTTAGTCAGGCTGTTATAATTTCCGTCAAAACCGGCCGGTAATTTGACAAACCCGCCGTTGGTCAGAAATATCGTATCATGATATATACTAAGCGCCTGTAATTCGTTGGTGACCGAACCATCGGCTTCGGTATACGAGGTCAGATAGCCGACATCATTAATAAACGAACTCAGATTGATTGGTTTGTTGATCAAACTATTATAGTTTCCGTCAAACCCGGACGGTAGTATAATAAATCCGCCATCGCTCAGAAAAACGGTGTCGTTGTGAATGCTCAAACCCTGAATTTCATTAGTCACTGAGCCATCAACTTCAGAACTCAACTTATTGTTCCAGTTTATTATATCTGAGTTAAGAATTCCTGATGCCACAGATATAGCGAAAAGAGGATCCATTTCATTTTTAACTGTTTCTGATGTCCTGGCATATAAAGCAAAAGGAACACTCAGTATTTCACTTGTACCACTAATGGTATAATCAGTAGCTCCTGAAGGATCAATTTCCACTCTGATGAAATAGGGCCCGTTTGACCAGTCAATAGTATTAAAACCGCCACCGCCGCCAATTTCAACCGTAACCAGTCCGTTTTTGTTGGTCATCGGGCTGAGAATTTCAGTGTAAACAGGATTGCCGTTGACCGAACCCTGAAGAATGCTTATTTGCATCCCCACAATAGTTTTAGTTATCAATACACCGCTGCTGTCACGGACAACCGCCTGATATGTCATTTTTTCAGGCGCCTGCGCATATATTGTCAATTCAAAAATAAAAACTGTCAGAAATAAAAAAATCTTTTTCATTGATTTAGTTTTTAATGATTTTAAACACCTTGATCACTTTTATATTATCGGTAACTCTAAGATGATATATGGATGGTGCAAAGTCCTTCAAGGAAACCGTAGTCAACCTTTCTGTTAATATTTTGTTTTCCAACAGCTTACCATTTATATCGAAAAGCTGAAACGACATAGGATGGAAATTTTTTGCAGATGCGTCATCTAATTTAAGTATCAGATAATCTGTAACCGGATTAGGATAGGCCGAAATCATCAGGTCTATTCCCTCTGATTCATCTTTTCCGAGGATGACTGAAACTTCAAACGGTTGCTGAACCCCCTGAGTTAAAGACCCCGTGACTCCGGTATTTGTGGTATAAAAGACCTGCCCTACCGAATAACTTACACTTCCATACATACCTGAGATTTCACCACCTGAAGCAGGTATAACTTCCTGTGCAAACAATACCGATAGTCTATTTTCACAAATAAGAATCGCGACACAAATCAATAGTTTACATATAGTATTCATTGAATTATTTTTTACACATTATTACGTAATGGTTTTGAAAAGGTTTCATTTTTACATAAAATTTATTTCTATTACAAATATAAAATATTTTTTTTTTAAAAATACAAAATAATTCATATTATTTTAACAATTAAACCCAAAAGCAACTCTTCAGTAAAACCTGATCATTTAATGTATTATGTTTTTAATATTGATTTCTCGGTTCAATAAAAACAGTTAAAAAATGACAGTTTTCTGAAACAGCCCGAAATATTTAATGTTTTCAATAATAATTCAAGATTTTTCCTTCAGTAACAATTTGTATTGATTTCCAAAAACCAATTTATATTTTAAATATTCAGTATTAAAATACAAAAATACAGAAAAACCGATTATACAGTTATAAAATTTTTTAAATTCTTAACTTTCTGAATATTTAATAAAAATTTAATTTCCGGGTAGAGCAAAGTCAAATATCATGCCATTAATTATATTTTTCATGTACCCTTATATCCTCAAGAATTCGTTAATCTATTGATAGTCACGGGGTGACTTAAAAACTGCAATTATAAGAAAGGCCTGACAATCAATTAGTCACCCCGTGACTTGTAAATTTGAGGTGTACTTAAAATTTTTAGCATGGATTATGATAACCTGTGTCATAAGTTCTATGAATGACTTCATAGAGTTTCGGGAATTGTATGGTTGAAAGAATTGTGTTTACTGTGATTACAGCATTGCATTACACCGACTGGCGTATTTAAAAAATACGTCACTAATATGATTTAATCGCATGTTGATAAAATTGATTCAGAGGGATTTGTAATACACAAAAAGATTATTTGCCACCGATATTCTTAATTCCACCGGTTTCTTTGTACAAATCAAAAAATCTCATACTGGCAGGCAGATAAGTAAGTACACCGTATTGAGCAATCAGGAATTTCCCCCTGATGTTCTCTTCATTTGAATTGGAAAGACTTACTTCGGCATAATCGGGTATCCTGTAATAAAATCCGTGCTGCCTGATCTTCAGAGAATCTTTTTTAACCTGATAAACATTCAGCGTATCTGTATTCCCTGATTTTAAAATATTCAGATATACCGGTTCACCATAAGCATCTGAAGAACCCAGCACGCCTCTGAGCGTAGAAAAACGGAACAGCATCGCCGACTCTTCCGGCTTGGCCGGAGACGGTAGAAAAATAAAACTATACGTGATCTTTTTTGAAAATATGATACCGGTAAAAAGCTTGCGGTAATCATTTTCCATCTTCTGAAGTTCCTCATTCATATATTTGAATGTTTCCTTGTCATAATTAACTTCCTGAAAACCACTGATAAGATTGAACCTGTTGTCTTTCACTTTAATAAAAAAGTCAGCGGCTTCCCTGGCCTTTTGTTCAGGCGTCTTCTCCACCAGCGAGCGTTTAAAGGTCATCTTTTCAATGAGAACAGAATCTACATTTACTTTTTCAATGATGGTATCTACTTTCTCAAACAGGTTCAGGTCGGTGTACGATTTGAAAAGGTCAGGGTATACATTACCCTCTTCCTCAAAAACATAGGTCTGATTTTCAGATGCTGATGTATCAACCAAGGCATGGGCGCTCATTAAAATTCCTGTTTCACTTAAAGAAAGTTTTAAACGGTCATAATTAGTACAGCATGCATTTTTCAGGCGGACAAAATAAAATTGCTGCGGATCGGGCTCTGCAAAAGTGGAAAGTTTATATTCGCTTATTTCATAACTTGTTGAATTACTTTTTATCACATTGGTAAGTCCGAGGTATTTTTCGGCATATTCACTATACGGTCCTTTTATCTGCTCGGTTTTATTCACTACGATATCAACTCTGATAAAAGTACGCGGTAACGCATAATAAAAACCGCTTTTGCCCGAAGGCTGGGTTTTGTTGTCAACTTTTACCACATTGACCAGGGTACCTGAACACGCATAGAGAAAAACAAACAAAAATGTAACTATAAATAGTTTAACGAATTTCATATGAACGAATTTATCCTGCAAATTTATATATTTTTTTATTATTGTCCGGAAAAACATATCAAGTCTCTATAGGACTTAATAACCAATGTATAACTAATTATCTAACTATATACAATTCCATAAGAATTCTCACGTTAGGGACATAATATTGTTAGAAACAAATGAAACTTCCAACTTAACCAAGTTCCGTAGGAACGTAATATAACAAAGCATTGAACACTTGAAAAATATTTTTGTCGATCAGTAGTGATATTTTTCATGGAATTATTATACGTACCCGGATGAACATTGAAAAAAAAATTACTTTTATATGCATGAAATGGAATTTGCTGATACTCGGCAGCAGTTCAGCTGCCCCGACAAATGAACGCAACCCTTCCGGCCAGGTGCTTGACTGTGCTGACAGGCTTTTTCTGATCGATTGCGGCGAAGGCTCACAGATGCAGATGAGAAAATATAAGGTGAAATTCAACCGCATAGACCATATTTTAATTTCGCACCTGCATGGCGACCATTACCTTGGCTTTGCGGGGCTGATGTTCACTTATCACCTGTTAGGACGGACAAAACCGTTGCATGTATATTCCAATCCTGAATTACGGAAAATAATTGATCTGCAATTAAAAGCATCCGGAACGAAACTGCTTTACCCGCTGGTATTTCATGATCTCATGCCCAATCGGCCTGCTGATCTTTATAACGATGAAAAGATCAGCATCAGTTGTTTTCCTCTATTACACCGGGTTCCGACACATGGTTTTATTTTCAGGCAAAAGATCACAGAACGGAACCTCATCAAAGAAAAAATTGCAGAACTTGAGATTCCTATTCCACAACTGGCCGCCATAAAAAAAGGCAGTGACTTTACGGACAAATTCGGAAAGATTCACCCCAATTCTGAACTCACTACTGACCCTCAGTGCCCCAGGATATTTGCCTATTGCTCCGATACCGGTTACAGCCCGGAAATTGTCCCTTACCTGAAAAATGCCACGCTGTTGTATCACGAAGCCACCTTTATGCATGATATGCAGGCCAATGCCGATGAAAAACAACACTCCACCACCATACAAGCCGCTACCATAGCCCAAAAGGCCCAGGTCAACAAATTACTTATCGGCCACTTTTCTGCACGTTATGATGAATTAACAGAAGTCATCGAAGAAACGAGAAGTGTGTTTCCCGAATCGGAACTGGCCATAGAAGGAAATTCGTACATCATATAAATTTTCCCCTTTTCTCAACTCCTTACCCACTGGTTGTGTAAAGTCTGTAGCTTCGCACTAAATAAGAGTTTCGACTTACATAGCAACAAAATATCGGGTCTATCGCCAGGAACTATATAGATATGATAAATTTATTTGAGACAATAAATGTTGAAATGTATATCGTGTAATTATAACTGAAGTCAAAAACTACAATTTAGTAAGTGCGAAGTTGCAAACTTCGCACAACGGGGACGGGCCAAACAGTCAAAACTGAGATCACAAAAATAAAAAATTCTAATGCGTTTTTTTCTGAAATTCTGCCTGGTAAGGAGTGCGGTTCAATATTGACCTTCCAAGAGTGACCTCGTCAGCATATTCCAGTTCATCGCCAAAAGAAATGCCGCGGGCAATGGTCGTTATGCTGACATCAAAAACACATAGTTTCCTGTAAAGGAAAAAATTGGTCGTATCGCCTTCCATCGTCGGAGGCAAAGCCAGAATGATCTCAGAACAGGTAGCTCCGGCGATGCGATCCAGCAGTTGTTTAATATTGAGATCGTTAGGACCAACACCATCCATAGGGGAAATTATACCACCGAGGATATGATAAACCCCGTTGTACTGGTTGGTATTTTCGATAGCAATTACATCGCGGATATCTTCAACCACACAAATAACAGACTTATCACGTTTGATGTTAGCGCATATATCGCACACTTCATTTTCTGTAATATTAAAACAATGCATGCAATAACGGATATCCTGCTTGAGTTTCATGATAGCACTGCCAAGTGCATCAGCAGTTTCCGTGTTTTCGCGCAACAGATGTAATACCATCCTCACAGCCGATTTACGGCCTATGCCGGGTAATTTGGCAAATTCATTGACCGTCTGTTCAAAGAGTTTTGAAGGATAATGAGCCACCCTGAAATTTTTTTACAAATTTATACAAAATTCACCATTTCATGGCTGGCATATTGGGATAATATTGAAGATTTTTTAACCACTCAATGTGGAAAATTCTATATATCTCAAAATTAAAGTCAGAATAATCAATAATATATTGTATATTTTATTGTACTTTTTGTCTTGACACAAAAAGTACCAAAAAAGTCAAGAAAATATATACCGAACCTACACACAAGCCACTCCCTGACACCGGCATAATTTCAGGCCAGCGCACTTTGTTTCTGCGAAACAATTCGGTTTTTTTCGGGATAGGTTAGCCGATATTTGGCGCGTAGGCAATTCCTGGCGTGCCTGCCCGACGGTCAGGCGGGCGAGCCGGCGGTGGCGTGAATCAGAAAACATTTGAAAATCTGCAAAGGCCCAGCCACAGGCGGGGTTTCCCGACGCAGCAAAGCTGGTTGGGACTACTTTGCATAGATTTTCAATGTTTTCTGAGAGCGGGCTGAAGCATTCGCCAGGAGGTCCTTTCCTGCCTGCCGAAGTGTTCGTCACGCAGGCAGGTTTGATTACTTTTTTGCCTGCCCCGCCAAAGGCGTGGGGACACGCAAAAAAGTAATACAGAAAAGTAAGGTTGTTACAAGAATCTGTTCGGATGTTATATACTAGCACATCAAAAAAAGAAATTGCCTTTTAACCACTCAATGTGGAAAATTCACTATCGATCCACCTTAACAATTTTCCGATACCCCCGGCTTTCATTTTTCTCATTGAAAAGCTGAATGATATATAAACCTCCGGGAATTTTGTTTATATCTATAATCGTTTCAACCCTTTCAATAATCCCGCTCAACATTTCGATGCCCGCCGGACTGAAAATTTTATAGAACACACATGCCGGGTCATTCTTCCGGACGGTAAGTGATGCCTGTGCCGGATTCGGATAAACGTTCCACGAACCGGCAACAGACTGGTTTTCAAGCGAAACACCCATGGGGGTAACATTTATTATCTGTTCCGTGGTATCCTGCAAACCACAGCGGACAGCCACCAGAGTAACCGTATAAGTACCATCCATGGGATAAGTGTGCGTTGGATTGACATCAACGGCAGTGTTGCCATCGCCGAAATTCCAGCTAAAACTGTCGGCATGTGCCGAGCTGTTGGTAAATGTTACCTGATGAGCACCTGAAACAGCATAGGAAAAAGAGGCCGACGGATCATATTCGCCAATATGCCAGTTCATCAGGCTGTCATAAACAATCAGTTTAACGGCATTTCTGATATTTTCCGCATCAGCGACAGAGAGTGATGAATTGAAAGTGATCAGAGCCGGGTCTTTTCTGAACAGGGCTGAATAAAAGCAACAGGCTGCGGCATATGTGCCGGCAACAGAGGGATGGCTTTCGTCGGAATTATATAATTCGATGGCAGGATAGTTTTGCCTGATATAATGCCATACCGCACCAACGGGCGAAAGAATGGCGTCGTTACTGTCGGCCATCATCCTGTAACGCTGGTTTAGCAGGCTGTCCATGCCATTATAGGTGCACACGGGCGGCCAGAAACCACAATTGGAGGCATCGCCGTTCTTTCTGCCCCAGGTCATAAATAACACGGTTTCTGCGCAAGGATTACCGGCATTGATCAAACTGTCAAGTTTATTGGCATAAGGAAAACATTCTGCCTCTACCTGGCTGATCGGAAACGAAGGCAGCTGGCTTTGTTCCTGCAGCACCACGTAATCCCAGTTTCCAATACTGATTTTATTGAGTGTGGTAGCATTGGTCGTATGCATTTGAAAAGTATAACCACCAATAGCATTGCTATCGAAAAAAAGTGTATCGCCTGCCGAAACCGCAACATCTGCCACCATCTGGGGAAGGTTATTCACGTATGTATAACTGTTGCCGATAAACAATACCCTTTTTGTCACCTGCTGAGCCAATGCAGAAAAACCTGAAAAAATAAAATTAAGGGAGAGCAACCCGATAACGTAAAAATTAGGCATAAGATATTTTTTTATAGACATACGAGTTGAATTTTTTTACAAAATTAATAAATATAATGATATTTGGCAAGTAAAACCACCATAAGATTATTGCCTCCGGAACCATAAAAAAACAACTAATCAAACGCTTTCTGTTCATAACTAATAAAGTGTCAGTTTGGGTTATATTTGCTAAATACTAAATTTGCATAAAATCACAAAATGAAACCAATTTATATTCTGCTTTGTTTTATTGCCTACACCATCATGCTGTTTGTGGTAACATGGATCACATCACGCAAAACCAACAACGATTCATATTACATAGGAAATAAAAGTTCACCCTGGTATGTAGTGGCCTACGGCATGATCGGAGCATCGCTAAGCGGGGTGACTTTTATGTCGGTTCCGGGACTTGTCGGAACACAGCAATTCACCTACCTGGGGCTTGTTTTTGGATTTCTTATTGGCTATACCGTTATTGCCACTGTACTGCTCCCCTTATACTACAGATTAAACCTTACATCCATATATGCCTACCTTAACCAGCGTTTCGGTTTCTGGTCATACAAAACGGGAGCTTTTTATTTCCTTCTGTCCAGGGTGATAGGCGCATCATTCCGCATGTTTCTGGTGGTAAACGTACTTCAGGTGTTTGTTTTCGATTATTGGGGCGTCCCCTTCTGGTTAGTGGTACTCGTTTTTATTGTACTGATAATTTTATACACTTTTGAAGGTGGTGTCAAGACAATAATATGGACCGACACCCTGCAAACCACCTTTATGCTACTGGGAGTGATACTGTCGATCTATTTCATTTCCAATGAACTCGGTATCGGCCTGGGCGATATCTTTACAAAGATAAGTGATGCCGGATACACCAGGGTAGTGGAAGCCGACTGGCACAGCAAGAACTTTTTCCTGAAACAATTCATGAGCGGAGCCTTTATTGCCATCGTAATGACCGGCCTCGACCAGGAAATGATGCAAAAAAACATCAGTTGCCGCAATATAAAAGAAGCCCAGAAAAACATGTTTACCTTCAGCGGGATCCTGGTGATTGTCAATATTATGTTTCTGACTTTGGGTGCAGTTTTGTATATGTATGCATCGGCAAAAGGTATTGAGGTTCCTGCAAAATCTGATAATCTGTTTCCCGAGATTGCATTTAATCATCTGGGGCCAGTGGCCGGGCTAATTTTTATGGTCGGGCTGGTTTCCGCTGCCTATCCCAGTGCTGACGGAGCATTAACAGCGCTCACCACTTCTTTTTGCGTTGATTTTCTTGGGTTCAAGGATAAAAGTAAATTGAATGAAAAACAAAAAAAGAAAGTGCGTTATGTGGTTCATCTCAGCTTTGCCGCTATACTGCTGATCGTGATACTCATTTTCAGAGCGCTGAATAACGAGGCTGTCATCAATGCCATATATACGGCTGCAGGATATACCTATGGGCCATTACTCGGACTATTTGCCTTTGGCTTATTCACAAAATATGCGGTTAAAGATCGTTTTGTCTGGATAGTCGCCATAATTGCTCCTGTTATGTGTTACTTTCTGAGTATGTTTTCCGAAATGCTCTTCAATGGTTATAAATTCGGATTTGAACTGCTGATACTCAACGGACTGCTTACTTTTACAGGATTGATTGTTTTACGAAAAAGAAATTCGTGATATTAAAAAAATCACATATCGGAAAACTTATTGAGCAGGGTGAACACCAATGCCTGGATTTTAAATTTGAGATATCTGATTCACGGAAAATTGCCCGCAGCATCTCAGCTTTTGCTAATACCGACGGCGGCATACTGCTTATCGGTGTGAAAGACAACGGAAAAATCGCCGGCGTGCGTAGTGAGGAAGAAATATATATGGCGGAAGCCGCAGCCCAGATGTACTGCAAACCGACCATGAACCTCGAAATACACCAGTGGAACGAGGCTGGAAAAACTGTGCTGGAAATCATTATCCCCAAACTGACCGATGAAATATGCTATGCTCAGGAGTTTAGCGGTAAATGGCTTGCTTATGTCAGGGTTGATGACAAGAACTTTGCCGCTTCCCCGGTTCATGTCCGGGTATGGAAACGAAAACTCAAAGCCTGTCCTACCCATATCACCTTTACCGAAAAAGAAAAAAAACTGCTGGATTACCTGACTTCCAATCCATATATCAATCAGGTAGAATTTTGCCGGCTGGCCGGAATAAATAAAAAACAATCGGAAACAATACTGGTAAACCTGATCATGCTCGATATCGTTGAAATTTTTTACACCGAACAGGCTGTTCTTTACCGCTTAAAATAGAAGGTTGTGTATCTTTGTCAATCGAAACGTTTTTTGGAACCACTAAGACATTTTACGCACTTAGAAATTATGCGAAATATAGTAATCAGCACTGCATTGATCTTCCAGCTCTGCCTGAAAGTGTTTTCACAGCAGGCCGAACCTGAAAACACAGGCCTTGTAAAATGGCTGGATATTGAAACCGCACAGGAACTGAATAAAACCCAGCCCAAACCCATGCTGATAGACGTCTACACCAACTGGTGCGGATGGTGCAAGCACATGATGAAAACCACGTTCTCGAATTCCGGAATCGCTAGTTATATCAACGCCTATTTTTATCCCGTTCGTTTCAATGCCGAAACACATGATACGATTGAATTCTTAGAGAAAAAGTATTTCAATAAAAATCCGGGTGACCGTTCTGCCAACGATTTGGCTGTTTACCTGCTCGAAGGAAAACTATCCTATCCGACCATCATATTTTTCAACAACAACTATCAGTTTAAAGCAGTGGCGCCCGGCTATCTGAGTGAAAAAGAAATAGAACCCATGTTGGTTTTCACCGTAGAATACATTTTTAATACCACCAGTGTGATGGATTTCCGCAATTACTTCTTTAAGGCCTTTTATCCCGATTCTGGAGCGGTAACAAATGATACCGTCACCTGGATGAAATCGTTTAAGGAGGTGGCCGAAAAGAATAAAACAACAAAGAAAAAAATCCTTTTGTTTGTCAATAATACCTGGTGCAACGGGGGCAAAACCATGTACCGGAGCACCATCAATAACAGTACGGTTACACAGTACATCCGCGAACACTTTCACACGGTGTATATGGATGCCCAAACAATGGATACTATCGCTTATCAGAACCAGCTTTTTGTAAATACTTCTGAAAACAAAGCCTTTCATCCTTTTTTTCACCAGCTTATCGGTGAAAGGATATCTTTGCCCTCTTTACTGTTTTTTGATGAAGACCTGAAGTATATTTCCTACACAAGCCAATATCTGACACCGGAGGCTCTTTACCCCATTCTACTGTACTTCGTTGAAAATCAACATAAAGACAAAACCTGGGAGGTTTTTATCAAAGAATACCACGAAAAGAACAAATAGCCGGCAAACGGTTATTTAGTTTCCATCAGGTGTTTTGTCATTTCCACCGCCATACGCCGCGAAACAAACCTTTGCAAAAATATTAACAGCCGGTTTTTTAATCCATGCACGGCAATGGCTTTGCCCTTTATCATCGCATCGTAACCATATTCCGCAACCTCCCGCGAAGTGGGCAACTTCTTTGTGGTCATTTTGCTGTCGCCCATCGCAGCTGCATCCACAAAGCCACTCTCGGTCAGGCCGGGACACAGGGCTGTAACTGTAATTCCTTTACCGGCAAGTTCACTGTGAATAGCCTGTGAGAAACTCAAAACGTAAGCTTTGGTGGCTGCATATACGGTCATGAGTGCCACCGGCTGAAACGAAGCCGTTGAACCCAGATTCATAATTTTTCCACCTCCCCTGCTGATCATATCAGGAAGTAAGATTTTTGTGAGTTGCGTCAGTGTGACTATATTCAGTTGCAACATCCGGGCTTCCTTTTCCCAGTCGGTGTCTGTAAAAAGGCCATAATCGCCGTAGCCGGCATTATTGATAAGAAAATCAATACTTATGTTCTGTTGTCTTACCTCTTCATAAATCTCCTTTGCAGAATCGGTTACGGAAAGGTCTTTGCCAATGACATGAACCCTGATACTGTATTTTAATTCAAATTCAGATTTCAACTCTTCGAGTTTCTTAAGGTTACGTGCCACAAGAACAAGGTTGCCTCCTCTGGACGCATGTATCCGTGCCATTTCAAGGCCAATACCGCTTGATGCCCCTGTAATCAATGCTGTTCTATTCATAAGTTTTTTTTTGCAAAATTACTTATTATTTCTCTGCACTTCTATGATAAAGCCGATAAAAACCAGTAACTTCCTTATCATCAATTATATAAATCTTATACATACGTCTATGGACAGCCATCAGAAATTCATAATGCCGCAACTATGGATCTTGGTTAAGGGAAAAATGCTATTATTCCGATGTTTCTTCATATTCGGTTTAGAATAGGGGTATAGAAATAAACAACAAATTCATACGCTCTTTCATAATCTTTCCTTTACTTTGTATGGATACAAAATATAAATCACTGATCATACGGCACCAAACTCCATTTTCCAGGTATTTAATACTCATTTAATACAAAATGCACGCTTCCTACATAGCAGAACTTTTCACAAAGAATTTTCCATATGTTCCAACAGCAGATCAAGAGGTGCTGATCAAAAAACTCTCTGAATTCATTACATCACCGGAGCAGAACAAGGTTTTTCTTGTGAAAGGTTATGCCGGTACCGGAAAAACAACCCTGGTCAGCATACTGGTAAAAATACTTCCGCAGCTTGAGTATTCAACTGTACTGTTGGCGCCTACAGGCCGGGCTGCCAAAGTTCTGGCATCCTATTCAGGGCACCCTGCTTACACCATACACAAAGGTATTTACATGATCAATGACGATGATGACGGATTTCAGATGTCGTTACGGCTGAATAAGGCTACAGACACTATTTTCATTATTGATGAGGCCTCAATGATCGCCGGCGAAGCAGCCAGCCCCAGCCAGTTATTCCCCGCTGCTAACCTTCTCGAAGACCTGCTTACCTACGTGTTCAGCGGCGGAAACTGCTCGCTGATCTTTGTCGGCGATACAGCACAATTGCCGCCCGTAGGCACGGAGCTAAGCCCCGCACTGGATGAAAAGCTGCTTAAAACCTCTTATCATTTAACCCCGGAGAGTTTCGAGCTTACCGAAGTAGTGCGTCAGGAAGAATCTTCAGGAATTCTTACCAATGCAACATACATACGCCGGATGCTCAATTCGTCGGATTTCCAAAGCGGCTTTTTTGAGACATCAGGATTTAAGGATGTTATACGTATTAACGGCGCCGAACTTGAAGATGCGCTGAACTCAGCTTATTCAGGGGCAGGCGATGCCGGAAGTATTCTGATCTGCCGTTCAAACAAAAGAGCCAACCTGTACAACAACGAGATCCGCAAACGGTTACTGTACCGCGAAGGCGAGATAAATGCCGGGGATAAGATCATGATCGTGAAAAACAACTACTTCTGGATATCAAAAAAATCAAAAGCCGGATTCATCGCCAACGGCGACATTGCCGAAGTGCTCCGTGTCAGAAAAATTGAACAGTTCACCGAAGAGTTCTTTTTTGCCGATGCTACCATACGGATGGTTGATTACCCGGACGAAAAAGATATCGAAGCCAAATTGCTGTTAAACACACTCAGTTCCGAGGCGCCTTCTTTGCCCATAACAGATTTCCGAAAACTCTTCCTGGCCGTTCAGGAAAATTATTTACATATACCGGAGAAAAACAAACGCCATAAACTGATTTATAACGATCCCTATCTGAATGCACTGCAGGTGAAATTTGCCTATGCCATGACCTGCCATAAAACACAGGGAGGACAATGGGAAAACGTATTTGTGGAACAGGGTTACCTGACGGAAGAAATGGTAAACGAGGAATACCTGCGTTGGCTTTACACGGCGGTTACACGAAGCACAAAAAAACTTTTCCTGGTCAATTTTAATGAACGGTTTTTCCGGTAATAGTTAATTTATGGTTTTTCAATGAACCAGCATCACCCGTTCTGCTGTTATCTCACTGCCGGTCTGAACGGTCACCAGGTATATTCCGGGTTCATTTTCCATCAGGTCTAAAGGTAAAAGAATATCAAAAGAAGGATCAAATTCTTTTTCCAGTACCTTCCCGCCAATCATATTATAAACACAAATATGTGCTTTTTCAGAGGCAAAGACGGAAAACTGAATATAAATATGGCCGTCGGTCGGATTAGGAAAAACCTGAATGGTTCCGCTGTTTTTATCATGGCCACCGGTACCGACAGTCAGAGGATTCACCCATTTATAAATTCCGCCATCAGCATCACTTTCATTGAAACCGCCGGCCCATCCGGTATTCATATCGTACATTTCAACACAGGTATATTGAACAGACCCCGTATCAATGTTTATAAAGGCAGAGCAATCATTGGTGCTGTATGAGGAACCTGTTCCCGCGCCCGCTGAAACATTAACCCAGGTTGATGCCGTTCCGGGGACAAAATCAATATGAGGATATTTTACAAAATAACCGGCAGGCGTAACGGATGACCATGTGTTTCCACCGTTGACAGTCTTTTTCATGCCCGCATACGCACCCGTACTGGCATTAACCCCGAAAACTATGCCTGTACTGGCATCTTTGAAAACAGGTGTTGTCTGTATTCCTGCTCCCAGTAAGGTAGTCTGGCTTATTGCCGTCCAGCTCACCCCTTTATCTGTCGATTTAAATAATTTACCCTTGCTTGTTCCGAAGAAAATGGTGTTCCCGACCGCATCAAACTGATCAACAATGGCAGTTTCACCGGTTAAAATTGTCGGAAGACTGGAGGGGTTGACCTGTGTCCATGTGGTACCCCCGTTTGATGTGGTATAAATAACGAATTTATTTGGCGTAGCCGGTGGATCGCCGACACAAACTCCGTTGTTTGCATCAAAGAAATGGACAAAATCCGCCCAGCTTGTTGAAAAATTTGCCGAAGTCTGGATTCCCCATGTTGACCCCCCGTCAACCGATTTTACAATATACCCGCCATTAGCGCCCGAAGGGAACATGCACGCATAACATACCAGCTGGCTCATAGCGTGGAAATTTGCAATACTGTAATTTTCCGAACCGGCAAAGGTGATCCTGCCGGGAATCCAGGTATTACCACCATCCACAGTCCTGGTAAAATCCTGTGAGGGATTGTCGGAATTAATGCCATTATAGGCTGCAGCCCATGCAACATTGGCATCGACAATGGAAATCTGCCGTATTCCCTGGGAGGGTTTGGAAAAACCTGTGTTCTGCTTTATCCATGCCGACGGGGTGCCGCCTACCTCAATATAAAATGGCTTTATTTTCATATCGCTTCCGCTGGCATTTGAAACAGCAAGAGAAACATAATAAGTGCCTGCCGTTGAATATGTTATAGGAGGCGGTGTTGGTCCGGAATAAGTTGAGGGACTGCCTCCTTCAAAGTTCCATGTCCAGGATACAGGGTTATTGGCCGAGAGATCCGTAAAGGTAACAGTGGCTCCCACAGAAGGTGCTATGGTGCTTGCTTTGAAATCAGCTCGTGCTGCCACTGAGGGAGGTTGAATACGTATAACTGCAGAATTATTGTTATTGAAACTATCACTGCCCGGATTGAGGCTGCCGATAGTAAAGTACCCGTCGTAATATCCCGACCAGCCCCAATTAACATGAAACTGATCATATGCATTATAACCATCAAAAACAAATGCATGCCCTGATGTTCCATCATCTCCCGAATACATCAAAGGTCTTCCGGCATCCAGTTCGGCTTTTAACATATTGATCCAGTTTGCATTACTGAAAAGCGACTGGAATTCCACCTCTGCTGTGCTCTGATAGCCGAAATGATCGATCAGGGCATCGGGTACATACCAGGCTGAAGCGCCTGAGCCGCTGGTCGTATATTCCATATTTACGGCTACCCCACAATGGTACAACAAGGTGCCTATGGCAATTTTCTGCGCACTGGTGCTGCCAGTCAGCGAATTAGGCATTGATGTCCAGGCATAACTAGTGCCTCCATAATTAACCGATAACTGACCGTACGTAGCCTCTGTGTAAGTATGTATACCAATACCTGTTGCCGGATAATTCCATTTTTTCATGATCTGTCCCATAGCAGTGGCCACACAGCCGGTATATACACCTGTCTCGGTATATTGTTCAACTATATCATTATAGCTTCCATCCTGATTCCATTGTGTGCTGCATAAGGGATTGACAACAAGTTTCGCTGACGGCAGATTGTTGTTCAGGATATTATTCCATTTCTTTATGGTTTGTTTGTTATCTAATTTCTGATCAATTATATATTTAATTTCAGCACTATAATTTTCTAACAAACCGATCATCTGAACAGGAATGTTATTTTCATGGTATGTTCCGCTTTCGGAATAACCCAAAACAGGTAAGGCAGCATCATCGGCTGAAACAATAATAAATCCGCCTGAAGTAAAATTAAATATGTAAAAAGTTGTCAGGCCGTCTTCCTGCTGTACATACACATCCGAAATACTATAATCAGTCTTGTCACTGACAAAGTACCGGAAATAAATGACTGCTGTTTTTTGAGCTGATTCCAGAGATACCGCATTGGCAAATAACATTAAATTCAAAAGCAGTAAGACATGTGTCAAAAATATTTTCTTCATATTCTATAAAATTATTAGATTATGAACAAAATTAAAAACATTTACGAATTGACAGGCTGGATATACCTGATTTACAATTTTTTTTTCGGATAACCAGATATGAGCAACAAATCTTAGTTTTCATAATTATGTACAGTAAAACTGGCGACATACTATGACAGAAAACAGGTGCAGAAACCTTGTTAACTTTTCACATTGAAGATTTTGCTTTGTATTGAACTGAAAATTTCAATCCAGCAGCACTATGGCATAAGCGGAAATGCCTTCCTGCCTGCCGATAAAACCAAGTTTTTCAGAGGTTTTGGCCTTTACAGATATATCGTATTCAGGTATTCCCATTACTTCGGAGAGTTTTTTCTGAATCTGACCGATAACGGGTGCAATTTTTGGTTTTTCGAGACATACCGTGGTGTCGATGTTGGCAATATGATAGTTCTTTTCATTGAGAAGCGCGATGACTTTTGCCAACAGTTTCGTGCTGTCTATGCCCTTGTATTGAGGGTCAGTGTCCGGAAAATGAGTGCCGATATCTCCAAGATTGGCTGCTCCCAGCAAGGCATCACAGATGGCATGGATAAGCACATCACCATCAGAATGGCCGACAGAACCTTTTTCTGATGGAATTTTTACACCTCCAAGAAATAATTCAGCAGAAGTCTCGAGTTTGTGTGTGTCGAAACCAAATCCGATCCTACTCATTCTTTTTTATTTCATCAGCTTCTTTTTCTTTCTTTCCTTTCACTTTATCGAAGTTGAAAAGCAAGCTGAAACGCAGGGTATTTTCAAGCGGGTTGCGCTGTGTAACAGGAATAAGGTAAGCAAAATCAAGCCCGAAGACGCTGTAACGCAAACCCGCACCGATGGTCAGATATTTGCGGTTTCCTTTGGTGGAAGCTTCATTGAAATAGCCCGCACGTATTGAAAATTGTTTGGCATACCAATATTCTAATCCTGCTGCAATGTTGATTTCTTTCAATTCTTCGCCAAATCCGCCCGGTGCGTCATAAAAAGACTGTATCATACCACGTACCACGCCCACATTCGGGTCTTTTCCTGCTTCAATGATCTTATTCCCATCCACATCATACACATATTTTCCTGTGGAATCGAGCTGATACACCGGAGGTGTCGGAACAAGCAGTTTGTTGAAATCGAGCAGCAGGGCGAGGGAATTGTTTTTATCAAAATTAACAGCATAAGAAAATCCAAGCCTCAGGTTGGTAGGAATAAAATCCCGGTCAAGGTTTTCAGTATAGGATATTTTATTACCGATATTTGAAATATTGGCTCCCAGTCCAAAGGTCGTGTTAATACCTTTGATTTCAATTGGTTTCTCATAATATACACTTACGTCGGCAGCCACGGCCTGTCCGGCTTTTGACTGTGCCCCGGCCACATAAATACCGCCTGTAAGATTTGAATAAATATATCGTAATGCAATAGCGCCGGAAACTTCATTGGTAAATTTAAACGCATAGGAGGCGTCAAGAGAAAATTCGTTCGGTTTATACTGTCCGATATTCTGGCCGGTTTCGTTGGTAAAGGTGATGTTACCAAGAGAGAAATATCTCAGCGACATAGAAAGTACCTGACGTTTATTGATCCTTTTATAGGCCCCGAGATAGGCAAGATTGATATCATTCACCAGTTTGTGCAACCAGGGACTGTAAGATACCGAAAATCCAAAATCTTTCTCCACAAAACCATATTTAGCAGGGTTCCAGTGCATTGAATTGGCATCAGGTAAAGATGCAGCGCCGGCATCACCCAATCCGCCACCACGGGCATCCGGAGCAATCAACAAAAAAGGAACGGCGGTCGTAATGGTGTTTAACTTGTTTTTCAACAAATCACTGGTCTGACTGCTCTGTGCAAATAAACTGGTTCCGAGTAAGATAAATGCTATAACTGCAAATAGGATTCTTTTCATTGAGATAATAGAATTTTTGTGAGTGCAAAAATAACGAATAATTTAAAATTATATTGTATTGTAAATTTTTTTGTCTGAACCTGTTATATTATTTTATTATGTATAATTATTTCAGAATTATTAACTTCTCAGCACATCTCTTTTGTACACCCTCAGTATCAGTAAGTGTTACGGTATAAGAATAAAACCCTCTGGATAATGGCCCTCCTTGAGCGTTGCAGGCATTCCATCTTATTTCCACAGGCTGGTAATTTCCTGCGGCAATGTCATGATGAATTTCTGCTGCCATCCGTCCTGTCATATCATAGACCGAAATCTTTAAATGTTGATCACCTGTACTCATGTTGGTTTCTATGTAAAAGTTTGTGTGGTCTGTAAAAGGATCCGGATAGTTGAAAACTTTTCCAAAACCGGCATCATCAGGCCCTTTCACATTGAAATGGATTACTTTTTCCGAAGAATTATTTACCAGATCAAAAGCCCTGATGGTCAACTGGTGCTGCCCATAACCCAAGCCGTTAAATTTGTATTCTATACTTCCTGAAGTGTATTTATCAGCATCCTGGATGAAATAACCATTCAGGCGAATCGGATTATTGAAATCATCATCCTGTACCGCCGTGATCTCATGTCCTATTCCCAATCCGAAACAGTTGATACCGCTGGTGTCGTGAAGATACAGTTTCATGAATGGTTCCGGTGAAGTATAGCTACCATCTGTAAATGAAGGATTATCAAGATAACCGATTATTTCCGGCCCTGTCATATCAGAACTTTCAGTTATACCATCATTGTACAGACACAAACTGTCAAACACCCCTGACGCGTCATGCCATGGGCTTTTGGCATAATAGCTTATTTTTCCGTACCCTCCGGCAAAGCTGATATCTCTGGGCACAAAAAATGAAAATTCGAATATACCGTTCTCCACCGTCACATTACCCCGATACAATTCGGTTTGCTGCGTATAAAAAGTGGCAGGATAACTTACTCCGGGATCATTGACCAGTGTGTTGTATATAACAGGTTTATCATAAACAACAGGAAACAATTTTCCGTCAAACCCGGCCTGTAATTCCGAAAACCTGTTTTCGATGTGTCCTCTCACCGTAACAATACTATTATTAAAAATTGTGTCTTGCAAAGATGAAAGCGTATCAGCGCCGCAGAAATCGGTCACAACATGGTATTCCGGTATTGCAAATGCCAGTGCAGGATCGCCGAGAAGTGTAAAATTCTGCATGTAAACGCCCGGGGAACACATGTTTTTGGCTTTCCGGATCATATCCCCGAACCTCACTCTATTGCCTGAAACAGGTGTAAATGCTGTTTTTAATATATTACGATTGACAATTTCGTTGGAATGTGCATAGGCCACCCGGGTAGTCGAAAATAATGCAATACTGCCGCCTTTTTTATTGAAAAGTAATTTTTCGCCCGCAGATTGAAACGCAGGATTGTCGTACCGGCTGAATTCACAGGTAGCCGTAATAAAAACCGGCAGGCAATAATAATTTTCATATTGCTCGATATCGGCCATGGTAACAACCTCTTCTGCTGCAAGGCCTGCTTCACCGCCATGGCCCGTATAGTTTACCATCAAAGTTCCTTTCCGGATCAGCCTTTTAATGTCTTTATTGACATCCGGATATTTGGCACCAAAAGGCGTGTTTTTTTGTTGGTAGGCATCCAGATAAATCTTATTTATGTTGACAATACGGTTCAGCGAATCAACTAAGGTAATAAGCTTCTCGGCCTGCTTAAAGTGAAGGTTTCCATCTTCATCATCAGCAACAAATATCAGTGAATTACGCCATGGATCGAAATTTGAAACGGTTCCATGTTCAAATGAGTCGGGGACCAGGTCGTTCGGACTACCATAACGTATTGATTTATCTACCATTACATTAGCTTCGATCTCAGAACATACAGGAAACCGGCCTACGCCAATATCAAGATCTCCGTTAAGATTGTCGCCTTCCAGCGAATCAAGCATCGCATAAAAATCATCGGAGACATAAGAAGCCGTGGGCATGAGAGAATTTTCCGTCTGCCAGACAGGGATAAAATTAGTATTGGAGGTCAGCCGGTCTTTCATATCATAAGAACCATCCCCAAAAAGAAGGACATAATGTAATTGATGTGCGCTATCGGTTTTTCCGCGTTCATAAAACATCCGGATAAAATCACGAATTGCCACAGGGTCTTGTTTCCCCGAAGAAAACTCATTATATATCTGCCGGGTAGTGGCTACACAAACCGACATTCCATCCGTACTTCTGTGAAAATCAGCCATTCTGTTCGCTTCTGCAATAAAATCAGGATGAGTGACGATGACAAGCGTGGACTGACTGCTTCCATGAAGATTTTGGCTGGGAATATCACCAAGCAGTATGGGATTCAACAGATTATCATTGTCAAAGGCCACAAACTCGGTAAGACTGTCGGTATATACTTTCATTGAAAAAATGCTTCCGTTAACATCTAAAGGCATCTCAGTTAATGCAGTAAAATCAGTAATATTCCATACGCTGACCGACGAAGCCATATTGGTTATATCAAAACGACTTACCGCATTGCCCAGAGTCTTAAGACTTCTGAAATGAAACTGTTCCCCACGGTAAATCAAATGCCTGACACCATACAACTCGATGAAGTTCAGCCAGGCCACCGAAGCCGTTTCCGGTTTGTTGTAAGACAGGTTTATGGTTATTGTGTCCGATGGAGGAACAATATTCATCATAATTGTTTTGCTTTTGGCATAATCAGAATTCACATTACCGTCCACAGGTAAAACGGTGTCTGAAGAAACAGTTATTCCATTATTACCACAACTTACAACACTTTTTTGTGTTGAACGTACCGCTACATTTATCCTGGCCTTAAGCGTATCAGAAACAGAGATATCCGGGAAATGAAATCTGAAATTCCTCGTATAAGTATCATTAAACACCTCTCCGAACCATTGCTTTCCGGATCTTAATAAATTAACCGAATCAAGCTCATGAAACACATGTTCGTCAAACTTGCTGATAACAATTCCGGGAGACTGTATAATTTGGGGATATGTCTGTATCCTTTTTCCCTGCCCATGGTCGAAAGTGATAAAATAGAAGGATGTATCGGAATAATAATTCAACTGATGTTCAAAAGTCAGGATCACAGGCCGGAAATACCATTTAACGGTGCTTTGTCCGTAAAAAAGTATATAATCACCATCATTAATGGTGCCATCGCCTCCATCATAGACAAATACAGGGTTTTCGGCCAGGTCATCATACCTGAAGTCAGAGATTTTTTCAGGCAAAAGCGCACCACCATTGCCAAACAGCCTGAAATCGGAAGCCATGAAAGGCTCAGACATCCCAAGCTGTATCAAATCATGATACGTTAACCGGTAAACGCCATCAAACACAGTAGCTATCTTATACCATCTACCGTCTGATAATACAGAAACCGGTGCAAAATATCCTTTTTCCGCTTTTTTTTGCGGAAAAGAGTTTTGTACAACGCAAAATAACAGGATCAAAACAAAATAAGCCGGGTATTTCCTTCTCATGACACAGTACAAAATTACAAAAAAAATGATTGTATAGATTCCCCGTTGCTGTTTATTTCAGGATTACCAGTTTCTCTGTTTTCTGGCAATACTGTCCTGAACTGTTTTTCACTTTGAGAATATAAAGGTAAACACCTTTCCCGATAGAATCTCCAAAGTCGTCTTTGCCATCCCATGGTATGGGATCTGCCCTGAACCCGGAGGTTTCCACGGTAGTCTGAATTGTTTTTATTAATTTACCGGTTACGGTGAAAATCTGAATCTGAACATCCAGCCCGCAACAGGGCTGATTATGTTCAAACCAAAACTCCGTATAGGTGGTAAACGGATTGGGATAATTAAAAACATGATCTAAAGCAAGTTCCGCTGACTCGGCGACCACAAAATCCAGCTCGGTTTCGGCAGAATTGTTATAGACATCCCAGGCTTTCAACAGCAGTTTGTGCTCTCCGGGTTCCAGGTCCGAAAAGGGATACCTCACTACACCACTCTGATAGGTATCAAGATCGGACTCATAATAATCATTCAGCACAAATGTCTTATCGGTATTGCCGTCAAGAACAGCCGAAATATCATGCCCTATGCTGTTCCCAATAGTATTAACACCTCCCGAATCACTCAGATAAGCAATCAGCAGCGGGTTCCGGTCGGTGATCCCTCCCGACACAAAATGATTGTCGTTCATATAAACCTTCAGTTCAGGACCTGAATTATCCGTTATAGCATTATGGCTGGTACCTCCGATAATGAAATTTTCATAAAAGCCATTCGCATCAGAAACACCATTCTGTGCATAATAACTTATCCGCCCCTTTCCAAACTGATAAGCTATATCTTTGGGTACAACAAAAGTAAATCTGAAATCACCGTTGACTACTTTTGCTTTGCCTTTGTAGATAATATTTTTCTGCAGACTGAATGTCTGGGGATAACCGCCGTCGTTCCCGTTTGACACTACCTTTGCTGCTTTGTCAAAAACCACAGGCATAATGGTTCCCTGGTAATTTGTGAGTTTTACGCCATTGTAGTCTGCAACATATCCCTTTATTGCAATCTTTTCCAGCGCCCTTACTGTATCCGTTAATCCGCCCAGGGGTTGATCATTCAACATGGTGGTGATGATATTATGTTCCGGATAGGCCAGCCGTAATGCCGGATCGCCCAGAAGCACAAAATTGCTGATTACATATGAGCATCCCAATTGATTTTTTGCGGCTTTGGTTACATTACCGAGATACGGATAATGGCCCGAAGTCTTTTTAAAAACCTCCTTATAAAAAGCAAAGTTTAACGAGTAATTGGTGCCTGCAAAAGCCAGTCGGGTCGTTGTGAATAACGAAATACCGCCACCCACCGGGTTCAACAGGACATATTCCCCTGCCGAGGTCCGGGCAGGATCATCAAACCGGCTGAATTCGCAGGTTGCAGTAACAAACAGGGGCATATTGTTTTTGTTGTTCCATGAATTGATATCAGCCACACCGATTACCGCTTCATGTGCCCATCCTACTTCTCCTCCATGGCCAATATAGTTTACAATAAGAGCGCCTTTAGCCACCCTTCTGTTGATGGCATCTGTAGCATCAGGGTAACGCTGCCCGCCGGGAGTTGATACCTGAGTATAAGCATCCATGTATATCTTATCCAGGTTAAAATTATTGTAAACGGTATCGAGGTAACTGGCAATGCTTTCAGACTGTCCCAGGAAATCTTCTCCCGGTGTATCCGCATCATCTGCAACAAAACACAACACATTTCTCCAGTCGGAAAAATTAGAAATAGCATCCGAAAAGCCGGAACATGATGAATTTCCCGCATTCAGGTCGTATTTTGCAACATAATTCAGGATTTTATCGGTAACAGCTTTGGCCTCGTCAACGTTCTGCGCCGGAATACGGCCAATGGCAATATCCAATAGATTATTGTAGGCGCCGTTATCATCGTCATCGAGAAAACCAAAGTAATCATCGGTCAGATATGATGAGGATGGCTCCAGTGAATTCTGGGTCTGATAAGTTGGAACCATATTGGTATTGCCTGACAGACGGTTCTGATAATCATAGGAGGCATCACCAAATAACAGCAAAAATTTGGGCTGCAGATTGATATCAGATCCCGCCCGGTCATAAAACATCTTTACAAAATCCTTAATAGCTGTAATATCCTGATTACCAGATGAAAATTCGTTATAAATTGGCTGGGGAGTTGTGATAAGTACCGTCAGGTTGTCGTTATTCCGGTGCATATCCGCAATACGTGAGGCCTCTCCTGTCAGATCCGGATGTGATATAATGATCATGTCATATTGTCCGAGACCATGCAGATCCTGATTTTGTATCCTTCCTGAACAACTGACCGAATAAAAATCCGCACCATTAAAAGCAACAAATTCCCTGAGTGAATCGGTGTTCAGTTTAAATGAAAGATTACTTCCATTCAGCGTTGAAGCAACTTTTTTAACATCCGTATAATCGGTGACATCCCACACAACAACATCTCCTGCGGCATTACCCATAATAAACTCGGAAATACCTTTGCCTACTGAATTGTAATTACGAAAGGACATTTGTCCCGGAACAAAGGTCAGGTAACGTTGGGTATTGAGTTCAATATAATCCAGCCAGCCAACAGCCGAAGAATTGGAACTTTTATTGTAATCAACCCTGATATTTACGGGGCTGCTGGCCGAAAAGCTACAGAATAACTGGGAATCACGGGCATAAGCAGCCGTATAATCCGGAGAGGCCGGTAAAACAGATACTGAATTTACAAACGAATTATTTGCATAAATTTTATATGAGGTAGGATAGACAAAAGACCGCGCCAGAAACCTGCCTTTAAAATAGACAGGTACTCCCGAAACAAGATTGGGAAAATTAAAATTAAAAGAGTACGAAGTATTCACATCGAAAACTTCTCCATAAAACTCACGTCCGGATTTTATAAGATTCAAAGAATCGTTTTCATGGAAAAGATAATCATCAAAAGTAGTAACTGAATAATCAGCAGGCTGTGATGAACTAGTAATCGTGCTTACCCGCTTGCCGGGGCCAAGGCTGGCTGTAATAAAATATCCGGATCTTTTGACATATTTGTTTATTTCATGATTATAAACATTGTTTACCGTGTCGAAAGACCACTTTTCGGGACCTTTGGCATAAAATAATATATAATCATTCTGGTCAAAAATACCGTCACCCTCACCATAAACAAAAATTGCATTCTCCACCAGGTCATCAAACCTGAATTTTGAATTATCCTCAGGCAGCATACTCCCGCCATTACCATATACACGTATATTTTTTGGATCTATATCTGAAACATTTATTCCCAATGAGACCAGGTCGTTGTAGGTAATGATATGTATGCCGCTGCGAAAAACATCCACCCGGTACCAGTCTCCTGAACTAAGCACCGAATGGGAAGCATATTGATATGCTTTATTCACGGAAGGCAGAATTTTTGTTGTGCTGTAAGAATAATCAAAGCTAAAGGAAACGAGGCGTTCAGCCCTGCCGTTGACAGGATTTCTGCGTAACGGAAGAAAACTCACCATCATCAGAGGCTTTTTATTCTGGTAGGATACCTTTGTATTAATAATAATGTGCTCAGGCAGCATATTAAGCTGTTTATCGATGATTTCCGCATCAGCTGAAGGTAATTCCTCGTAAACCGGATTCAGAAGGCTGATATCCGGCACCATGGAAGATTTTATGGCATCCAGCAACGTAAAATAATACGGTAAATCGGAACTATCAGCATATATTGAACCATCAAAACGCAGATAATTTTTGCTTCTAAGCTCACTGATATTTATTTTGCCGGGCTTGTCCCATCTTATAAGATACTGATTTTCGCTCTTACGATCTTTCTGTTGCCCAAAAAGTATTGAAAATGAAGATATTAATATAAATAAAAGAATAACACGTCGTAACATCTATATCATTTTAGTGGTGTAAAATTACCCAATTTTTATAACGCAGAATTTTCAGCAAAAAAATATTCATTAGTGTAACCTTGTCGGCAAAATTCAGTAAAAGGTAAAAAAAAAAGTTCAAGTAATTTTGGGTAATTAAAAATATGTTATTTTTGCTTGTTAAAATATTTTCATACTAACGGAACAAAGCTTTTTTTATTGTAATGCATGATTTGATATTTTTTTTATATAATTACCAATACTGACACCGATAGTTGCGTTAATATGTACAAACTAAAAATTTTTGAGATGAAAAAGATCTATACCGGTATTTTGCTTTTCCTGGTAACATTGGGAGGCGTCAGTTTTGCGCAGGATCCTCATTTTTCGCAATATTATGCTAACCCGTTGTACCTGAATCCGGCTTTTGCAGGTACGGCAGTATGCCCGAGAATCATTCTGAATTTCCGCGACCAATGGCCCTCTATATCAGGAACTTACGTAACATACAATGCCTCCTACGACCAGCATATCGAAAAAATATCGGGAGGTATTGGTGTACTTCTTAATACCGACAGAGCAGGGCAAGGCATCCTCAACACAACCACGGCTTCATTTATGTATTCGTTCCGGTTGGAAGTCAACCGTTCCTTTTCCATGAAAATGGCCATTCAGGCGACTTATTTTCAGAAACACCTCGACTGGCAAAAACTTACTTTTCCTGACATGATTGACAAAAGACATGGTTTTGTTTTCAATACCAATGAATTGCCTCCCAAACGTCTTACCAAGGCAAACGCTGATTTTGCAGCAGGTGTTCTCGGTTACGGCGAAAAATATTTTGTCGGTTTTGCCGCCCACCACCTCACACAACCCGATGAAGGATTTATCAGCAAGAGCAGAATGCCGATGAAATTCACCGTTCATGCAGGAGGAATCATAAACCTTGTTAAAAAAGTGCGTCGTAAAAGCAACGAACACGTACCTACCCTGTCACCGAACATCCTTTTCATGCAACAGCAGAATTTCCAGCAGATCAACTATGGTCTGTATTTCAACAGGTATCCCTTTGTTGGAGGACTCTGGTTCAGACAAAACTTTAAAAATTCTGATGCCGTCATTTTTATGGTTGGCATACAGGCAAGTATGTTCAAGATCGGTTACAGTTACGACCTCACCGTTTCCAAACTTACCAATGCCACGGGCGGAGCACACGAAGTGTCGTTTGCCCTTCAGTTCAACTGCAAACCACCTTCCAAAAGAGTCAGAGCAATAAATTGCCCATCTTTTTAGTTATAATTAGAAACAAAAAACAACCTGACAATGTATATTAAAAGATTAATCGTTTTAATGGCAGTTATCGCAACTGCTACATTATTTCTGGCATCCTGTAAAAAAGAATTATCCAATACTACAGCATGGGAATACAACAATCCCAAAAACGGCGGGTTTGAAGTAGTCCCATACGAAGAACAGGAAACCGGCCCAGGCCTGATCCTGATCGAAGGAGGTACTTTTATGATGGGACGTACCGAACAGGATGTTCTTTACGATTGGGATAATTTCCCTAGAAGAATAACTGTTTCCTCATTTTATCTGGACCAGACCGAAGTGCGTAACCTTGACTATTGTGAGTTTTTGTACTGGACAAAAAGGGTTTTCAGCGTTGACTACCCCGAAGTTTTGCAGAAACGCCTCCCCGACACCCTGGTATGGCGCGATCGGCTGGCCTACAACGAGCCTTACGTTGATTATTATCTTCGCCACCCTGCATACCGCGACTATCCTGTTGTGGGCGTAAGCTGGGTTCAGGCCGCTGACTATTGTAACTGGAGAACCGACCGCGTCAACGAATACATCCTGGTACGTGAAGGTATTTTGAAAATGGATCCCAACCAGCAAAATGAAGAAAACTTCAACACCGATGCCTACCTTGCCGGACAATATGAGGGCATGGTTAAAAACGATTTGTATGATATGGATCCCAACGGGTCAGGTACGCGTAAGGTCCGTATGGAAGACGGCATACTTCTCCCGAAATACCGTCTGCCGACCGAAGCAGAATGGGAATTTGCGGCTCTGGGACTTATCGGCAACACCATCTATGAACGTGTTCTCGAACGCAGGATATATCCCTGGAACGGTCATATATCCCGTAACGACCGCACCAATAACCTCGGCGATTTTGTTGCCAATTTCAAACGCGGAAGAGGCGATAATATGGGTGTGGCCGGCAACCTCAACGATGCTGCCGACATCACAGCACCCGTTTACTCATACTGGCCTAACGATTATGGGTTGTACTGCATGGCTGGCAACGTAGCGGAATGGGTAATGGATGTTTACAGACCGTTATCATTCGAAGATTATTCTGACTTCAGGTCATTCAGGGGAAATGTATTCCAGACACAGGTCAGAGATGCCGACGGTGTACTTGAGGATAAAGACAGCCTTGGACGCATACAGATGCGCGATGTTACCGTTGAAGAAAGCAAAGACAGAAGAAATTACCGCCAGGCAGACAACAGAAGCTTTCTCGACGGCGATGTCACTTCCAGCCTGCTGACTACTGACGACTGGACAAACCAGGAAGATGTTGAAAGCGCTGTAATGTATGATTATGGTAACAACTCCATGATCAATGACAAAGCAAGGGTTTATAAAGGCGGTTCATGGAGAGACAGACAATATTGGATGAGTCCCGGCAACAGGAAATTCCTTGATGAAAACCAGGCTACTGAATTTTTGGGCTTCAGATGTGCTATGACACGTGTTGGCAGCCCTGTTGGTAACTATTAGAAAAAATACTTTTTTAATTTGAAAAACCCCATTTACTTTGCAAATGGGGTTTTTTTATTATGAATCTACTATGAAAATTGAAGAATTATATAAACTATTTACAGCTCATCCTTGTATTTCAACCGATACCCGAAACCTCACCAGAGGTGAGTTATATTTTTCCCTGAAAGGACAAAACTTTAACGGGAACAGATTTGCCAGACAGGCGGTTGAAAATGGAGCAGCTTACGCAATTATTGATGAAGAACAATATTTTGTTGAAAATAAGACCATTCTGGTTGATAACGTCCTGGATTGCCTGCAAAAACTGGCTGCTTTTCACCGGTCGAAACTCAGTATTCCGGTTATAGGAATCTCCGGTAGCAATGGAAAAACCACCACCAAAGAACTCGTTCATGCCGTGCTTTCTGAAAAATACCACACCTTTTCTACACAGGGAAATTTAAATAACCACATCGGAGTTCCGCTATCCATATTGCAGATCACTCCTGAACATGAAATTGCCATCATAGAAATGGGAGCCAATCACATGGGTGAAATTCACGATCTGTGCCAGATCTCACAACCCGACTATGGCCTTATCACCAATATAGGGAAAGCACATCTCGAAGGATTCGGAAATTATGATAATGTAATCAAAGCCAAAACAGAATTGTACAGGTATATCGAACAGCGCCACGGGATGGTTTTTATCAATTACAACAACAACATCCTGAAGATCAACGCACAGAATATCAGGCAGTTTTCATATGGAACCAACCAAAATGCAGCTATTCACACCACATTTATCGTTGCAAACCCCTATGTAAAACTGTATTGGGAGAATAAAAAAACCATAATTCAGTCTAAACTTATCGGAAAATACAACTTTGAAAATATTTTAGCTGCTATCGCTGTTGGAGAGTATTTTAAAGTTGAAACCGAAAAGATCAAACATGCCATCGAACAGTATTTCCCTCAAAATTCACGATCAGAGTACATTAATAAAAAGGATAACACCATAATTCTTGATGCCTACAATGCAAATCCCACTTCGATGATAGCAGCTCTGGAGAATTTTAACCTTATGCAGTCGGTCAATAAAGTGGTCATGCTGGGTGACATGCTGGAATTAGGCAGCTATAAGGAAGCCGAACATGAAAAAATTATTGAATTCCTTATCAATTCCAATTACAACGAGGTATATCTGGTGGGCCCGATTTTTTCTACCGTAAATACCTGCAGTAAATTTAAAACATTTAAATCATCGCTGATGCTGAGGGATTTTCTGAAGACCAGCCCGTTAAAAAAGGCGTTGATACTGGTAAAAGGTTCACGGGGTATGCAGATGGAGCATGTCCTTAATGCCTTATAATACTTATGTCGCAAATATATAATGTTATTGGCATTATGTCGGGGACCTCTCTGGATGGCCTCGATGTTGCATTTTGTCATTTTGAACGTACCCAAAAAAAATGGCAGTACCAGATCATTAAAGCTGTTACCTTAAAATACCCGGAACTATGGAAACAAAAACTTTCAGCTGCCTCCGGGCTTACGGCACTGGATTTTTCATTTTTACATACAGAGTACGGAAACTACATCGGAAAAATTGTAAAGAACTTTGTCACTCAGCATAATTTCAGACCGGATTTTGTTTGCAGCCACGGACATACTGTATTTCACCGGCCTGATAAAATGCTAACCGTTCAGATTGGCAGTGGCGCTGCTATTGCAGTCCGTTCAGGATTGACGACTGTTTGTGATTTCAGGGCCACCGATGTCGCATACGGCGGACAGGGAGCACCCCTTGTTCCTATCGGCGATGAACTGTTGTTCAGCAACTTTGACATTTGTCTGAACATTGGCGGTTTTGCCAACCTGTCGTATAAAAATAAAAATGAAAGGATCGCTTTTGATCTATGCCCGGCCAACATCATTCTAAACCATCTTGCCCGTAAAATCAACAAGGATTATGACGCAGGAGGCCGGATTGCCAAAAAAGGCTGTTTGATAAACTATTTACTGGATAAGCTGAATCATCTCGAGTATTACCGCCGGGACCAACCCAAATCGCTGGGCCGGGAATGGCTCGAAAGCGACTTCCTTCCCCTGGTGGAATCATACAGTGATTATCCTGTAAAGGATCTGATGTGTACGGTTACCCACCATATTGCTGAACAAATCTCGGATAATATCAATAAAATTCAGGCAAGAAATGTTCTGGTAACCGGCGGAGGCGCTTATAACAGTTTTCTTACCGGATTGATACGGAAAAGATGCCGGGCAGAAATTGTACTACCTGAAAAAGAACTTATTGACTATAAAGAAGCGCTGATTTTTGCATTTTTAGGAATACTGCGTATGAATCATGAAAATAATTGCCTGAAAAGCGTTACAGGTGCTGTAAAAAACAATTGCGGCGGCGCTGTGTATTTTCCTTGAAATGAAAATATTTCGTGAAAAAATTTAAAATCTCAAATACCGGTATTGACAAATAAAAAAATATTATCCTGTATTTCATTTTAAGGGGTAAGTTGTTTTATATTTGCTCTTTCTTTTCATAAATGGACAACAAGCAGGCACATTCCAAAGTTTCGTTTCTCAGTATAATCATGACACTGGGCATAGTTTATGGTGATATCGGGACATCACCTCTTTATGTCCTGCGTGCTGTTATCGGAAGCGCCGATATAATAGATGCAGAACTGATTATCGGGGCCATTTCCTGTGTTATCTGGACCCTGACCCTGCTTACAACGCTGAAATACGTTATCATTGCCCTTAGGGCTGACAACAGAGGAGAGGGAGGAATTTTCTCACTCTTTGCCCTGATAAGGAAAAAAGCGCCATGGATCGTTGTGTTTGCCATGATCGGAGGTTCTACAGAACTTGCCGACGGGGTTATCACACCTTCTATCACCGTTATTTCGGCTACTGAAGGATTGTTATTGATCGGAAGCAATATTCCCGTCCTGCCCATAGCGATGCTCATCATCCTCGCGCTTTTCAGCCTTCAGAAGTTCGGCACCAAGGTGGTGGGAAGTTCTTTTGGCCCCATCATGTTTTTATGGTTTGCCATGCTTGGTACCATAGGGCTGGTCTATATCATTCAAGCTCCATTTATTTTTAAAGCTTTTAATCCTTATTATGCGGTCAGGTTTCTGACTGCACATCCCGGAGGTTTCGTGCTGCTGGGAGCAATTTTTCTGGCCACCACCGGGGCAGAAGCCCTATATTCTGACCTGGGCCATTGCGGTAAAAATAATATCAGAATAAGCTGGATATTTGTAAAATGCATGCTCATACTGAATTACTTAGGTCAGGGGGTATGGCTCATCCTAAATCTTGACAAAGTTAATTCCCAGACCAACCCGTTTTTTGAAATGATGCCGGGCTGGTTTCTCATCCCTTCCATCATCCTTGCAACCATGGCTGCTATTATTGCCAGCCAGGCGCTGATAAGCGGCGCCTATACCCTTATCTCCGTGGCCATGTCGCTCAACCTATGGCCGCGCTTACGAATAAGTTATCCGACCAATATCAAAGGTCAGATGTATATCAGTTCCGTAAACTGGGCTCTGTGTATCGCTTGTCTTTTTGTTATACTGTTATTCAAGGAGTCCACCAATATGACGGCGGCTTACGGATTGTCAATCACCATCACTATGCTGATGACCACTATACTGCTGACCTATTACCTGTATAAAATTGAAAATATTCACCTTGCTTTTGTCGCACTGTTCATGCTGGTCTTCCTCACTATCGAAGGTAGTTTTTTGATTGCCAACCTGCATAAATTCACCAGCGGCGGCTGGTTTACCATCATGCTGGGGGGCTTTTTGTTCAGCATAATGTTTATCTGGCAGAAAGGAAGGTCCTTGAAAAACCGGTTCATCGAATTCACCCGTGTCGCTCCATTTACGGAACTTCTCAAAGATCTTAAAAGAGATGCGACTATTGCCAAATATGCCACTAACCTGGTTTATATTACCAGGGCTGCCCATGTGGGAGAGGTCGAAACCAAGATTATTTATTCGATCATCAATAAACAACCCAAACGGGCCGATATGTACTGGCTGGTTCATATAAATATTGAAGATGACCCGAACACCAAAGAATACAAAGTAACCACCGTCATCCCAGAAACCCTGATAAGAATTGATTTTAACCTCGGATTTCGTGTACAACCCAGGATAAACCTGTTTTTCAAGCAGGTGGTTGATGAAATGATACGAAACAATGAAATCACTATGGTATCGAGATACCCATCCCTGCAGAAACATCATGTGCTGGGCGATTTCCGTTTTATCATCATCGACCGTATACAGAATTACGACTTCGACTTTCCACCCTTTGAGCAATTTATTATGGATTCATATACCTACCTGAAAAAAATAGGAATTACGGAAGTGCGTGCGTTAGGACTTGATACCAGCAACGTCATTATTGAAAAGGTCCCTCTGTCGATCATGAAAAATCCCAAATTCGACCTGAAAAGAATCACTGACCTCTGATCAGCCGGAGATGAAATCAACTTATAAAACTCTGCAGAGAAATTTTGAATCAAAATTTATTACAAGCTATAATTCAATCCATTAAATTAATTCACCATCCTGTCACTACACAAACTTGAATATCAACAACTCTTAAAAATAAGTATTTCAGACTTCCACCCCTATTGACCTGAGGCAAAAAATAGTATTGTTGCAAAAGTACCGTTACAAAAAAGATAAACTCTGATAAAATATTAACCGGAAAATTTGATTTGATTTAAAATCCCATAACATCCTGATTGATTGTATTATATATCTAAAGTTTACGCTACTAACAAAACAACCTAACAATATGCGAAAAAGAATCATTATTACCTGTTTTTCAATACTCTGTCTGATCATAACCAGTCAATTTTATGGTTACAGCCCGTTTTATATTGCGCAAGCACAGAACGCATCAACCCCTCTTTACCAAAGTTTAAAAGCGCTTCCGGGTGTTGTTGAAGTTGATCCGCTGAAATTCAAACCTCCGTTCACTGAAAAATACCTGGTGAAACTGAGGCAATGGCTTGATCCCCGTGATACCAATGCAGGCTATTTCATCCAACGGGTCTTTGTTTCCCATTTTTCTTCAGAGGCGCCTACCGTTTTGGTAACAGAGGGCTATGCAGGTTCTTATGCTGAAAGAGCCGATTATACCGAAGAACTGGCGGCCCTGTTCAATACCAATCAGATCCTTGTCGAGCATCGATATTTTGGGAGTTCCATGCCTGAACCGTTAAACTGGGAATACCTCACGGCAACCGGTGCGGCAGCCGACCACCATCATGTTGTGACACTGTTTAAAAGCATTTATCCCAACAAATGGATAAACACAGGTATCAGCAAAGGCGGCGAGACTGCCCTTATCCACCGGACGCTTTATCCCGATGATGTTGATTTATCCGTCTGCTATGTAGGCCCTTTGTGCTTTGCCGTAGAAGATGGCCGTCATGAACCTTTCATCAGCAGTAAGGTCGGTTCGGAAACCGACCGCAAGAAGGTCGAGGACTTCCAGATCGAAGTACTTAAAAGGAGAAACAAAATTTTTCCGTTGTTCAAAAAATATTGTGATCAAAAAAAATACACCTTTAAACTCCCCCTGCAGGAAATATACGATTATTGCGTACTTGAATTTTCATTTTCATTCTGGCAATGGGGATGGGAACCGTCGTCGATACCTTCTTCAGGAGCTTCAAATTCCGATTTATGCAACTACCTGGTACGCGTTATTTCACCGGATTATTTTGCCAATGAAGGTATTAATACCCATCCTGCATTTTATGTCCAGGCGGCACGCGAACTGGGTTATTACGGCTATGATATCCAACCATTCAGTAGATATCTGAAGATAAAATCCGCTGAGGGATACCTCGAAAAAATATTCCTTCCGGAAGGATGCAAAGCAGATTTTGACAGCACTATATCGCTACAGTGTGCATCTTTCCTGGAAAAAAACGATTCCAGAATGATATTTATCTATGGCGAATATGATCCATGGACGGCAGCCGCAGTGAATTTTACAGGAAAAACAAATATGCAGAAATTTGTGTGTCCGAAAGGCGACCATGGTACCCGAATCCGATCGTTTGACGATAATACACAGCAAGGCATAATTGAAAGTATTAGAACCTGGTTAGAATAACTTTCTTTTTTAACAACATGCTCAGACATCAGTACCTTTTCTGGCTGATTTTATGCTCCATTTCTGTATCAGGACAAACAAAACATACGGTTTATTATCCTGATGGAATAATTCATATTGAATACTATACAAAAAACGGATTATTAAATGGCAATTACAATAGTTTTCATGAAAACGGGCAAAAAAAGGCGGAAGGCCAATTCATTGATAATCAACGTAAAGGAAACTGGACGATTTATGATGAACAGGGAACTAAAAGGATGGAACGTACCTTTAAAAATTCCTTCGACTCAAAGATTATTGAGGTATGGGACAGTACAGGTGAAAAATGTAAAACCATTCGTTATTCAAATCCAAAGTATACCATAGCCGATCCGGCCTTTGGCTATATCCCATATTTTCCGCTTACCGAAAAAGAAGTGGCCTGGAGCAAAACATTATATCGGGATATTTCTGTTGACAGCATGGTAAATAAGCCGTTGTTCCATGAAAACCATCTTTATAAAATAATCCTGGAAGGCATAAAATCGAATGAAATAAATGCTTACGGTGATCAAGAATTCCGAAATACGCTCACCTATGATTCAATTAAAGAGTATGAAAACTCAGCAGTATCAGTATTCAGGATAAAAGAAGATCTGTTGTATAACAAAACCCTGAACTTTGCTGAATACCGCATTATTAGCATATGTCCGGCCATAAGAAAATCAGGCAGGACAAAACCCTTGTTCTGGATTTATTACCCGGAAATCCGGGGTATACTTGCAAAAAAATCTATTCGGCCAGGCATCAGCGCCGACATCAGCAACTTTGAAAACATCTTTCAATACCGATATTTTTTCAGTATCATATACAAAGAAAATAATGTTTACGACCGTGAGATCAGAGATTATAAGAAAGGAAAAGATATTGTAAAAGAGGCTGAACGTATAGAAATGAGCGTGATGGATTATGAATGTGAATGGTGGTACAAGAATATCGTTCACTGTAAAAAATAAATGCCAGCGGTCTGCGTTTATATTAACAATCAGATGTTAAAAAATAAACATTCCAAAGCATTAGCACCATAGCCAATACCTCTACCTTTACCTGTTAAAACATAATCACGTATGCTTGGAATATTATTGCAAATTACACAGACAGGTGCTATTACAGATACTTCAGCCAATGTAGTGCAGCAGGTTCAGCAGTTACCTCAGGTGGCGGCTCCGACTTCCGAAACACTATCAATTTGGGCATTGACGCTGAAAGGCGGATTAATCATGATACCCATTGCTTTGCTATCTGTTATTGCCATCTATATTTTTATAGAAAGGTTTATGGCCACACAAAAAGCGGCAAAGGAAGACCCTGGTTTCATGAATAATATCAGGGATTTCATTCATCAGGGGAAACTCGATGCCGCATTGTCTCTCTCAAAAAATACAGATACCCCGATTGCAAAAATGATCAATAAAGGCCTGACACGTCTGGGAAAACCTATGGGCGACATCAATTTAGCTATAGAAAATGTCGGGAAACAAGAGGTGGCAAAATTAGAGAAAAGGATAACTTTGCTTGCCATGGCCGCAGGTGGCGCGCCTATGCTTGGTTTCCTCGGAACAGTGACGGGAATGGTCAGGGCATTCTATAACATGTCCAAAGCAGGAAATAACATCGATATAACAACTCTTTCGGGAGGAATATACGAAGCTATGATAACCACAGTAGCAGGCCTGATCGTAGGCATTATTGCGTATTTCTGTTATAACATCATAGTGGCAAGAATTCAGAAAATCGTGAATATGCTTGAACTAAAAGTTTCCGAATTTATGGATCTTCTTAACGAACCAGCAAACTAAAACGCTGCACTATGGCCATAAAAATGCGCAATAAAGTAAATGCAGATTTCAATTTGTCATCTATGTCTGACCTGGTATTCCTGTTGCTCATATTTTTTATGCTTACCTCCACGCTTGTAAGCCCCAATGCAATAAAATTACTGTTACCCAACAGCAGCAGCAAGACCATAGCCAAACAAACCACCACCGTTTATATCAACGATCAGTATCAATATTTCCTTGAAGATAAACCCATGCCGGAAGAGGCGCTCATGCCCTCCATTGAGGCAAAGATTGCTACACAGACCGATGCTACTGTTGTGCTCAGAACTGACAAATCCGTGCCTGTACAATATGTGGTCAATGTTATTGATGCGGTTAACCAAATTAATGACAAACACAACTCCAAACATAAAGTGATACTCGCAACACAACCAAAAAAATAATTTCCCGTATAAAAGAATAAATACGAAAAGCCATGAAACTGGAAAAAAATGATATCAGGGGAATTACCGGAACCATATTGTTTCATGCTGTTCTTTTGGTTTGTTTCATACTTTTTGGTTTCACCACCCCTCTTCCCCTGCCGGAAGAAGAAGGCGTGGAGGTTAACCTGGGGTACAGCGATGACGGAATGGGCGATATTGAGCCGGTGGACCCTTTTTCGGAACAGTCGACAAATTACAACAGCGAAAACAATGTGAACGAAAATATCACACAAAATACCGAAGAAAGCGCTACCCTGAACAAGAATAATAATAACAAAAATACTACCCAGCCGGAAGAACTGCCCGTTAATAAAAATGCCCTGTATACCGGTAAAAAAAATACCAATGGCGGCTCCCAGGGAATTACGGGAAATCCCGGAAATCAGGGTAACCCAAACGGCAATCCGAATTCGGACAACTACAATGGCAACAGCCCTTATGGCGATGGAATTTCTTTCAATCTTACCAACCGGAAATCAAAATCACTACCCAAACCGAATTATAATTCCAAAGAAGAAGGCACCGTGGTGGTTTCCATCTGGGTCGACAAAAACGGCAATGTCACCAAAGTGCAAGCCGGAAGCAGGGGTACCACCACTACAAGCACGGTATTATGGAAACTGGCCGAAGATGCGGCAAAACGCTCAAAATTCAACGCCAAGCCCGACGCCCCGGAAGAACAAAAAGGGACCATATCTTACGTTTTTGTGAATCTTAATTGATTTTCCACCCTGCAAGGCAGGACAACACATAAGTATCTACGAAAATCTGACCGGTCACCATAAAAATATTCGCTAAGGTGAATTTTATTGCGGTATTTTTGCGGTGATTATCATTTTTTATGACTCCATATAACAAAACCCTTGCGTACATGTTCAATTGCCTGCCTATGTTTCATCGTACCGGTGCAGCAGCATACAAGGCAGGGCTTGATAATACCATAGCGCTGAGCAACCTGTGCGGAAAACCGGAATTGAATTTCCCCTCCGTGCATATTGCCGGTACCAACGGCAAAGGTTCTGTTTCGCATATGATTGCATCTGTTTTACAGGAACAGGGATTTAAAACCGGTCTTTACACGTCACCGCATCTTAAAGATTTCCGTGAACGCATACGCATTAACGGGAAAATGATCCCCAAAAGAAAAGTGGTGGCGTTTGTTGAGAACAATAAAAAACATTTTCAAGCCATAAATCCGTCATTTTTCGAGATCACTTTTGCCCTTGCCATGGAACATTTCTCCGAAGAAAATGTGGATATCGCCGTGGTGGAAACCGGCATGGGAGGCCGGCTTGACTCAACCAATATTATCCGTTCCGTGCTGACCATAATTACCAATATCGGTTTAGACCATACTCAGTTTCTTGGTGATACCCTGCAAAAAATCGCAGCTGAGAAAGCCGGGATCATCAAGCCAGGAATTCCGGTAATCATAGGAAAAACACAAGCGGAAACACAAGATATATTCCTAACAACAGCCCATAAAAACAACTGCAGAATTGTACTTGCTGATGCCTTGCTCCGTGCGGAAAATTTCCATTTCATCAACCAGCCTCCCTATGGCAGTAAATGTAATGTCATGCTCCTCAATAAACCATACCTGAAAGAAATGTATTGCGCATTGGGGGGAATATATCAGCAGGAAAACATACCGACCGCAATAGCCGCATGCAGTGAGTTAAGAGAGATTGGATATGCAGTTGATGAGAGGACTTTGCGCAAAGGCCTGAAAAATGTGATAAAAAACACCGGGTTACGGGGGCGCTGGCAGGTATTATCGGAAAAACCGCTTACCATATGCGACACCGGTCATAATAAAGACGGATTAACACAAGTACTGCAGCAAATAAAACAATTACCATATGACATGCTGCATTTCGTATTCGGAATGGTCAGCGATAAAGACATTCCTGCCATACTCGGCCTGCTGCCCAAAGAAGCTGTGTATTATTTTTGCAAACCCTCAATTCCCCGCGGGCTGGATGAAGAAATCCTTAAAAAAGAAGCGGATAAAACAGGCATACGCGGAACAACCTTCGGCTCTGTTTCACAGGCTTTAAAAGCAGCACAGGCGAATGCAGGGCCAAATGACCTTGTGTTCATAGGTGGCAGCACGTTTGTGGTGGCAGAAATCATCTGAATAAATCGGTCTGACGTAACAAAAATCAGTAAACTTCTGCTTTAGATCGCTGTAAATGTGGCTGAAAGATCATAGTAATCCCTGAAATTTCTTGACTTTGCTTTCAATATTTCATAGATTTGTATAACATCTTTAGTTGACAACACTTCCATTAACAGCATAATTGTGTGATATGAAAATATTAAAATTAAGTGTATTTGCCCTGCTCATTGCAGCAGGATTGTTAATCATGTCGTGCCAGACGACTACTATTTACCTCGTCAGGCATGCAGAAAAAAAGAATGAAACGGACACTTCTTCGCTGACCGGCAAAGGAGTGACACGATCTTACGCCCTCCGTGATACTATGCTGAAAAAAAACATCAGGCATATATATGTTTCCACGGCGCGCAGAACACAGCTTACCGCCCGGCCAACCGCAGACACCCTGCATCTGACACCCATAATATACCCGGGCACACAATCGCTGATCGATTCGCTGCAAACCTACCGGATATCCACCAATATATTTGTCGTCGCACACAGCAATACTATTCCGGTGATCATCGACAGCCTTATGAAAGCACCACAGCATCTTCCCTATGCTGATTTTGATGATTTTTATACCGTGAAAATCTCCTGGGGAAATGAAGTCACCAGAACCCTCAAAAAAACAACCTACGGACCTCCTTCACCATAGTAATGCCAACAATTCCGATAATCAAACCTTTTATTATCCCGAAATATAATTGAACGTCTCAACAAGGGTCAAAAGAAATATCTGCTCAATGCACAAAAATAATGGGGAAAAATTGAGAAATACCGATAGTTACTTACTTTGCGCAAATCAGAGTTGAAGATAATAAGTGATTTTTAATTGCAAATGATAAAAAATTTAGGTTATTTTGTGTTACCTCTTAAAATGGAAAAGATGAAAACAGTTCAACAAATTATTTCAACAGGCATAATATTATGCATAATTTTATGCATGGGTTGTTCAAACTACTTAGCCAACTCCCTGATGAAACCCCGGAGGCAGCCATTGGTCAAAAGCCCAGGTGACTATGGATTGCCATTCCAGAATATCGAATTTAAATCTGCAGACGGGGTAAATCTTAAAGGCTGGTTAATACCCGGAAAAACTGACAAGCTGATTGTGGTAACGCATCCCATGACATTTACCAAATACGGGTATTCCGTCAAAGACCAGGGAATGTTCAAGGTAACCAAAATAGAAGTACAGTTTTTAAACACAGTTAAACACCTGAATGATGCCGGGTATAATGTACTTATGTTTGATTTCCGTAATCATGGCGAAAGCGATGCCGCAAATAACGGATATTCCGCTGTGGGATTGTTTGAATGGCAGGATGTGGCGGGGGCTATGGATTATATCCAGTCAAACAACGCCCTGAAACATATGAAGGTAGGATTTGTCAGCCATTGTATGGGCGCTAATTCTACTATTATCGCCATGAGCAAGGCCAAAGAAAAATTTAAAGACGTAACATGCCTGGTAGCCATACAGCCGGTTTCGGCAAATGTTTTTACACAATGCTTTGTTAAAAACAGATACCCTTCATTTGCCCGATATTACGAAGGAATGAACAATAAAATAAAGAAAGAAACCGGTTATTATTTTGACGCTATGTCGCCAAAGGACTATGTAAAAGATGTTGCAGCGCCTGTAATGTACGTGCAGGTCGAAAAAGACCCCTGGACCACCAAAGCAGACATCGAATCTTTTTATAACAACACCCTTAGCGAGAAAAAGATTCTGTGGTTAGAAGGTAATGAAAGGTTTGAAGGATATAATTATTTTGGAAACAAACCGGATGAATTACTGAAATTTCTAAAATTGTATATGTAATTCATTGTTAACGATTTATATGCATCTTATATATTTGGATAAAATTCATTAGCTGTGTAATTACAGCCAAAACTGTTTTCATTTATGGTATTAATACAGATATCATTTAATCTTTTCCCGATATGAAATATAAAAAACGTCAGGAATGGTTTGTGAACAACGAAATGACACTTGCATCGGTATACAGAAGATTTTTTGCACTATCTATTGATATAGTGATAATCATGATTATCATTATACTTGCAATACTGATTATGAGACTTTTAGACATCGAAATAACAAAAGTTGAAATTAAGGCATTCCAACATTCCGAAGTAGATGCAGCAAATGTGAGTGAACAGGGAATTAAAATTATTAAGGTCATAATGGCATTTATACCAAGCTTGTATTTTGTTCTGATGACCTATTTTACTAACGGACAAAGCATTGGAAAAAAAATATCAGGGATAAGAATTGTTTCCATATATCATCAGCGTATCGGATTCTGGCACTGCATTGAGCGTACTCTTGGTTATGCCGCATCCACCCTGGAATTCGGACTTGGTTTTTTACAGGTATTCTGGAATGTGAACAGGATGACCCTGCACGACAGAATAGCTGAAACCATTGTGGTCAATACACGATCTGTAAAAAAAACATTACAAAATAAGAAGAATAAACAGCCGGATTGGCTGCTGCCGCAGTAACAGGTTTATCCCAGGCAAGGTTGTATTTTTAATGCTTACTTCATTCATATCCATTACGAAGTCACAAATTGGGAACTCCCGTACTATTTATATCAGTTAAGTGAGGCTGCATATTTATTTCATTGTCTGGCATTAAAATCAAAATTATTTCATAATCATTTGCATAAATAACAAAAATATTGTATTTTTACACAACATATTTTCAGAAATAGGTATTACAACAATCTATTAATAATTAATTTAACAACAAACAAAAGGACATTTAGTAACTGCAAATACCAACTATATATAAGATAAAAAAAATGATTGAAATAAAGTTCTGCAAAAAAATAGTATTAACCTAAAATTCAAAATAATGAAAAAAAGAACCGGAATCTCCATTTTTGTAATAGTTATACTAATGATAATTGCAACAAGTTGCAAAAAACATTCGGTACCCACCCTGAACACCCTCCCTGTCCTTTACATTTCAGAACAATCAGTTACCTGTGAAGGAAACATTACCGATGATGGGGGAGCAGAAATTACTGAGCGGGGAATTTGCTGGAATACTTCAGGCAGTCCCACAACAGCCAGCAATAAAATTGCATGCGGCTCAGGTACCGGCAATTATACCGGTACCATTGATGGACTTAGTACCAATTGTCAGCATTATATACGTGCGTATGCAATCAACAAGGCCGGTACCGGATACGGTCCTGAAATTAGATTCAGAACATGGAATACGGATAAGGTGACAGATATTGATGGCAATGTTTATCACACAGTTACGATTGGCACTCAGGTTTGGATGGTAGAAAACCTTAAAGTTACACATTATAGGAATGGAGAGGCTATTGCAAATATTACCGATAACGTACAATGGGAAGGGTTGACGACAGGAGCTTACCGCGATTATAATAACAATGCGGCCAATTCAATAACATATGGACGATTATACAATTGGTTCTCCGTTGATGACAGCCGGAATATTGCTCCGGACGGATGGCATGTTCCAGGTGATGCGGATTGGACTTTACTGGGAAACTATCTGGATGGTGAAGCTGTTGCCGGCGGTAAAATGAAAGAAGCCGGGTTGGCTCATTGGAATGAACCCAATACCGGGGCTACCAATGAGACCGGATTCACAGGACTTCCTGCGGGCCACTGCGATTATGCCGGTATATTCTCTTATATCAAGCTGGGCGCAGGATGGTGGACTTCTACCGCTGAGAATCCAAATGACGCATGGATCCGGTATCTGGACTATGGCGCTGCTGATATATGGAGATATCTGGAAGATAAACGATATGGCCGTTCTGTCCGCTGTGTGAAAGATTAGCAATGTTCCATCATCTCTGCCCAGCACATACCTCCTCCAAATAGAGTGTCCGGAAGCAATCGTCTTTTTCTTCCACACCTGCCCGGACAAGTCTGGTAGCGATGCTCCCAAAATGTTATTCGGGCAAGTCGGACTTCCGATAAAAATCATGTAAATGGGGCTTTGTGAAACAAGTCATTGTTGACAGCATGCTCAGGTGGCTCCAATTTCTCCACTGAGGGTTCCTGCGCACAGGACAGTACCGGTATGCTGCCTTATGCTATAAAGTTATAAATTCAGCACTAAAAACCCGACCTGAACCGTTATTACATTGGCACGTTCATAATCATTACACCTTCAATACTATTTATCATCATTCATCTTATGAAAAAATTACTGATAATACTATTTCTTTGCTGCTACAGCACAATTCTGCCGGCACAGTACACCTATACTTTTACCATCAAAGACACAAAAAGCCAGCCGGTGGCGGGTAAAGTGGTTACGGCACAAAACACTGAAAAAAATATTGAACTCAAATCCACAACCGATAATTCCGGTACGGCCCGTTTCACGCTGGCCGAGCCCGGAACATACACGTTCAGCTATCTCGAACTGAAAGATGTTGCAACCTTTGAGGTTATCCGCGGTGGCAAAGGAACTTGTGCCCGCACGGTCACCTATGATCCTGAAAAAATATTTGAAGAAAGTAAAAAAGCCGAAAGGACCGGTATCACATTTGCCATTCGCGATGCACTGCAGCTTAAGGGACAGCCCAACACGGTCAAGGCTGTGATCAATATTAAAGAAAATAACGGGAAAAACCTGCCTGCAGTTTCTTTTGAAATGGTGGACTGCCCCGGGAAGATCAAATATAAAGCCATTACAAATACATCGGGCCTTGCTACTTTCTATTTACCTGTAAACAAAGAATATGAAGTTGATATTGAAGGCCATGAAGCCCTGCGTACCTTTAAAGTGCCCAAGGCCGCAAACCTTGAAATATCGGAAGTTTTTTACTACGAAAGAACCAATGTAAAAGAAGTTCACAAAGGAGATACCATCATCCAGAAACCTGTCACCCAGGCCAATGGCACTTCCACACATCTGCTTTTTACACTTTATCTGAAAAATTTTGAGGGATTGCCGTTACCGGATGAAGAGGTTTATCTGGCTGCTGAAAAAAACAGCGCCGTGTATGCCGGTCGAACGGATGCCAATGGCAAATGTACTTTTCTATTGAAAAAAGGCAGCAATTACCTGGTAAACCTGAAATATGAGCAAGGTGTATTTTTAGTTGAAGCTCCAGCAGGTTCAGGTTTTGGTTCGTCAGAGGTATCGCGCCGCTACCGGGGCTCCCGCGCCATCGAAAAAATGATGGCCGAACGGCACATCAACGAAAAAGGATTTGTGGTGAACCATGCTGAAACGCCTGTCCATCCGGCAAAAAAACCCGTCAATTACTTTAAAAAGACGGATACGGGTTTTGAAATTGACTTCTCCTCATCAGGACCGGTAGGCACTCCTTCGGTAGCCGATAATAAATTGTTCTCACAGGAGGGCTTCTATTCGCCGAATTTTTATTGCCTGCAGGCGGCTACAGGGGCATATCTCTGGGGCCTCGAACTGGGGGAATCAGGCGCATCACCCATAGTTTTTCACGACGGGATTTTGTTGATAAACACCTATTCCTGTACGTTATATGCCATCAATGCCTCTTCAGGAAAGCTACTATGGAGCAAATGGCTGGCAGGAACCATATATTCCACGCCATCAGCAGACAGTAACAGCGTTTATGTTGTTTATGACAATGGTTATGATAATCCTGCAAAACCCAACGAAAGTTATGTAGCGGCCAGTTTTGACCTGCATACCGGAATAATGAACTGGGTCAACTGGATCGATAACGAAGTGATCGCATGTCCTGTCATCGAAGGAAAAGAGGTGCATATAGCTTCACAAAGCGGTAACTATTATGTATTTGATAAAGTGTCGGGCAAACAAACGCAGTATTCCGATAAAATCAAAGCCGTGTCTTCACCTACAGTCACGCCAGATAAAATTTATATCACAGCATCGGTAAACGGTAAAGAGCAGTTGATGGCTATGGATAGAAATACGCTGCAAATTCAGAAGAAATACTCCGCAGCACTTGCTACCCCAAAAATCATTGAAAACAGAAGTTGTTATAATCAGATGAATTTTAATGGTACTCATCCTGTTGTTTACAAAAACAACATTATCCTGTTATCCGACAGCATGAAATTAATGGCTTTTGACGCAAACAGTGAGAAAATATTATGGCAGCAAGCTGTTAAACTACATCCCAATCAGATACCAATTGTAATGAATGATAATGTAATAGTGGCTACAACCACGGGCGAAATAAAGAATTTTGACATTAGTACCGGCGTATTGAAAAAGACCATACAGGGAAAAGGAAAAATAGACGGGCAGGTTATTTCATATAAGAACCAGATGTATATTGGATCGGAAGGCGCTTTGTCTGTTTCGGGGACTACCCAAAATATTCAATGGAATCAGTGGAACAAAGATGCCCGCCACAATCTCCTCCTTTGGTAAAACGGATGCGGAACAGTTTTCCTTGTCGGTCATTCAATAACATAACACATGGAAAAATATTGATTGCATATCTCACTATGGTATGTTATAAATTTTAGAAAGGATATTTAAGCAGATCTTATGTTCTAAATGAACATTTTATCAAAAAATGGTGATGAAAAATGTCTGTATATGCAGACATTTACAAAATATCTGTAATTTTACTTTACCACTTATTATACAATAAGACCATAATTATATGAGAATACTGATCACTTTCGTCATCTTAGCTTTTGTAACTGCAGTTTCAGGGCAGGTCAGCAACCCGGATGATACCACCGGCTTGTCCGTCGTAAAACTTAAATACAGGGTGCTCGATTCCAATACGGTCAGAAACATCAGTTATCCGCTGACCAACAGTAAATATTCAAACATATTGAGCTATTCTGATAAAGGTAAGATCAGGTTAGCATATTTTACTAATGACAAAAATAAGTGGACTTCAATAGCATTACCATTTTCTGAAGTAACCAATGATTTTAAGTTAATCAGCCCGGCATCAGGAAGTGAAACCCTGTTGATGGTCAGGGGAATAAAAAACAGCACTGAGAATCACGGAAGAAGTGTTCACAGGACCAATAATTATAGTATGCTTATCATAAAAGCCGATGGTGCTCCGGTACAGATATTCAAAGTCAGCTATGGTTGCGATGAGACAGAGATTCCCAATGACGGGGAGAATGAAAGTGTTTATGATTACCAGAGTTATAAAAGAACTATTGAAGTAACAGAAAAAGGGATCACCATCACTTCTCCAGATCATGTAATGTCAATACCTTGCAGTTGTCCCCTCACTGCTATTAAAGACGGTACATATATTTTCACTGGTGTTGGCGTACAAAAAGAAAAGTAATTTCGGTCTATCGATCTTTTATTGAAAAATTCAAAAATTCAGAATTCAGCTATCCGGGAAAATATTTCCATCGGATATAAAGTTGCATATCATTGAAAGACCATCATATAGAACAATATTATTTACTTGGTATAAGTCTAAAAATTGAATGGTTAGTCAAAGTCCAACAATTTTTCATATGTACTTGAAAACCTCGCATAAATTTGTATGTCAGATTAATCCTTGTTTCCTGAATATTATATTGAAATATATACTTTTCGGAAAAAATAAAAGTATTTCCATTTAATATTTGGTATGGATTGAAAAACAACGAATTACTTTTTTAATATAAAGATTTTGTACTTTTGGTTTTTTAATAAAAATTCATGATTCAATCTTCCGGGATGTATTCATGGATCAAAAGGCAGCTTGCCAAAATGATCCTTCCGCAGAGAAAAAAACACAGAGGGAAATTTTGCAATACTTTTAATAATATAAACCTTTGCTAATCAATATAAAACACATATGACCACCATTAATTCAGATGAAACCTGGAATATTTTAGGAAAGGAAAATCCATATTATGGCGTCCTCACTCAAGAAAAATATTTAACCAGAAATCTTAATGAAGAACATCTGAAAGACTTTTTCGCTACCGGGGTAGATTATGTTGATAATCTGTTTGAGATAATTCACAAGCATTTTGATCAAAGTTTTAATCCACAGACAATACTGGACTTCGGATGTGGAACCGGCAGATTACTTATTCCTTTTGCTAAGAGATGTAAAAAAACGGTCGGAATAGATATTTCTGAAGACATACTGGCAATAGCAAAACAAAATGCAATAAACAACCATTTGCATAACATTGAATTGTATCTTTCAGATGATAAACTGACCAATATTTCGAATCATAAATTTGACCTGATCAATTCATACATAGTGTTTCAGCATATAAATGTGAGCCGTGGAAAAAAAATAATGCAACTATTACTGAAACTCTTGAATACCAATGGGATTTGCTCTTTTCATCTTACCTATTATAAAGACATAGCAAAACATAGTAAGATGGTGGATTTTTTTCGCATCAGAATTCCATTTCTTCACAATTTCTTAAACCTGATAGATCACAAACCCTTTAAAATGCCTTTGTTACAGATGAACTCCTATGATTTGAATTTTATTTTTCGCATCATTCAAGAATCGGGAGTTGCTCATGGCTATATTGCCTATACAAAACATGGCAATGATCTGGGGGTACAGTTGGTTTTCCAAAAAAAATAGAGATTACATAACACCAGATCATTTCCAACTGACCACTCTTAATCAGGCTCCCTGACCGGCAAATGTAATTACCCTCACCTGAACTACTGCTGAACACATTTTCTGTCTTTGATTTAATTAGTTATTTTTTTCATAACTTCTTTCATGAATTTAAGTTCATAAAATATGCCTTTCAGGCACTATACAAATTCCCTTTGAGGTAATCGATTTTTTTATTACAAAAATACTGTTCAGAAACAAGTATTTCATAATTATTGACAATTATACGAAAATACGTTTCAATAATTCATTTCAATTTTGAAAAGAAACCGTATTTTTGAAAGGTTAAATTTCCGGTTCAGGAACAGATTTCCCTGACATTCTGGCTCAAATTATCAATACGGATGATAACATATCTGCCTTACAGCAAAATAGATAAAAACCAATGGGATACATGTATCGGAAACGCTCCAAACGGGAATATTTATGCATATAGTTGGTATCTCGACAGTTGCTGCGAATGCTGGGATGCACTTGTTGAAGATGATTATGTTTCTGTAATGCCCCTGCCTTTCCGGAAAAAAATCGGGTTTTGTTATATCTTTCCACCATCGCTTGTACAGCAGTTGGGCGTATTTTCTATTTCAGAGATTACAGAGAACAAGATAAAAGAATTTATTCAGTCCATACCGCCAAAATTCAGGTATGCCACGATCAACCTGAATCATTATAATCCTTCCGGAACACTGAATGTTAAGAAAGAAACCCATATCAACCTTGAACTTGACCTGAACAGAACATACGATGAACTCAGGCAGGGATATTCGGAAAATCTCAGAAGAAACCTGAAAAAAATTCCGGAAAACCAGTTCCGTGTTCAAAAATCTGATCATATTGATGATCTTATTGATCTTTTTATAAGTGAAAAAGCAAAAAATATAGCTTCAATGCCAGGGGATTATTTCATGGTACTTAAAAAAATTTTCCTTTCAGCCCGTACACATTCCGCCTGTGAATTATGGAAGGTTTATATTCATAATGAGCTTAGTGCAGGTATACTTTTTGTAAGCGGCTGCAGTAAGACTGTTTTTCTGTTTTCAGCTTCAGCTGTTGGAGCCAGAGAAAACCATAGCATGCATTTTCTGATAGACCGTTATATACAAGAACATGCCGGAAAACCGCTCGTCCTGGATTTTGAGGGTTCCGATTATGAATCGCTCGCCAGGTTTTACCGTAGCTTTGGCGCAGTTGAAAAGAAGTATACAAACATTGAATTTACGAAATTGCCGGATATCGCAATTAAATTTTTAAAATCTTTTTTTCAAATAAAAAATAAATTACTTTAGCCACTGAATTCAAAATTCTACAAATGTTACATGTTTTAGGCGAAAAAAATTCGATCATTAACCAGTATATTGCTGAGATACGCGATACTGAGATTCAAAAGGACAGCATGCGTTTCCGCAGAAATTTTGAACGTATAGGTGAAATTTTTGCTTACGAGATCAGTAAGCAGCTGGAATATGAAAAAAAAGAGATCATCACCCCGCTGGGCGTGGCAGAAGTTCCAGTATTAAAGAGTTACCCGGTGCTGGCCACGATTTTACGTGCGGGACTACCTCTTCACCAGGGATTTCTGAATGTTTTCGACAATTCCGAGAACGCATTTGTTTCAGCCTACAGATACCACTATAAAGACGGTCAGTTCGACATCAGGGTTGAATATACTTCAAGCCCTGATATTAGCGATAAAGTCCTCATTCTTACCGATCCGATGCTGGCTACCGGGGCATCACTTGTGCTGACACACAAATCACTGCTTGAAAAAGGCAGGCCTGTACATACTCATATCGTTACTATTATTGCAAGCGCACAGGGAGTGGATTATATCAAAAAGAATTTTTCCTCAAAAAATACCACACTTTGGGTTGGCGCCATTGATGATGAACTGACTGCCCAGGCATATATTGTCCCCGGCCTGGGCGATGCCGGTGATCTGGCATTCGGTACAAAGATCTAGCGACAAAAACTCTTCTACCGTTATTTTGGCACATCGTATTGTCACACTTCCGGCCTTTCTAACAGCATTAGATTAAAGATTTTCAGAAAAGTTTGGCTCCAACCCAACAGGATTAACTCTGCAATGTTGCTCCATTCTATCTGATACTTTTTTCATGGTTAATGATTGAGTCTACTCCGAAAAGTTAAACCCGAAGATTTTCTGCACCTTTTGCCACTGACCCATAAAGGGAAAGACACTGAAAATCAGCACACTTTTCAGAGTTGTACCAATGCTTATTGCCAAAAAATCCCTTTTCGCAGGAGCATCAGGATTTCTAATCAATAATACTGAGCAAAAATGGAAACATTTATCTGCTTTCAAAAATATTTTAAATTTCCAGCAATTATTTCTTGCTTTATTAACCTAAATTAACCATAAATTGTTAATAACTATTTGAAAATGTATTGTGTAAATACATGATAATGATTATTTTTGTGTTTTAAAAATAGTTATTAAAACATGATACTATGTCGTATATTATAGAACAAAAGATTAAAGGTAATATCTACCTCTATAGAGTAGAATCATACTGGGATAAGGACAAACAGCAACCCCGTCAGCGTAGAACATACATTGGCCCTAAGGATAAGAAAACGAAATTACCTGTCAGAAAAATGAAGGGCGCACAAATAGTAAGCAAATCCTATGGAAATATTTTCTTCTTGCGCTATTTAGCAAAAGAGCTTGGCTTATATCAAATATTAGAAACAGTTTTCCCGGATACATTTGAGCAAATATTAGCACTTACTTTTTATGAAATTACAGAAGCATCACCAATGTATCTTTTTGAGTATTGGCAACAAGACTCATTTTTGCCTGAAATAAAGTCAATGGATTCCTATGCCTGTTCATCACTATGTGAAGACGTTGGTAAACTTGAATCTTTACGCTTAGAGTTTTTTAAACAATGGACAAATAATGTTAAGCCCATAGATGCTGTGTATTATGATATTACATCCATTTCAAGCTATTCTACTAACATCAATTTTGTAGAATGGGGTTATAACAGAGATAATGAAAATCTACCTCAAATAAATATGGGCGTAATATGTAATCAACAAAACGGAATGCCTCTTTATTATAATATTTTTCCTGGCAGTATTGTAGATGTAACCACCTTACGTAACAATTTGCATTTTCTTCAGGCATTTGGACTTAATAATATCCTTGTAATCATGGATAGAGGCTTTTTCAGCACATCGAACGTAACAGAAATGAATCATTCGGAAAATAAAATAAGTTTTATCCAACCATTGCCATTAAGCCTTAAGAAAGTAAGAGAGTTGGTAAGTCAATCAAAAAAAACAATCTCTAACCCTGAAAACGCATTTCAATACAATGAGGAGATTTTATACAGCAAACCTGTTAAAATTGCCATAGGTGAAAGTTCATTTGATGGACATTTATACTTTAATGAAAAAGCAGAATTAGATCAAAAACAAAATTTTTTATCTGCATTGCTTAAAATAGAAACAGGCATAAAAGAGCAAAAGTTTATGTCTCAAAAACAGGCAGATAAATATATCGAATCCTCTGTTTTAATGAAGTATCAAGCGTATTACAAATGGAACTCCAAAACAAAAATAATTGAAAAAAATATAAATGCGATTAATCAATATTTTTCTCATCTTGGTTGTTATTTGATGATTACAAATAGCGATACAGAATTAGATAGGATAGAAATGTTAAACTACTATAGAAATAAAGATCGTGTAGAAAAATTATTTGATCTTGTAAAAAATGAAATGGATGGAAGCAGACTCAGAGCCCATAATGATTTTACAAATCATGGAAGATTATTTATTCGCTTTTTAGCTCTCATCCTTGCTTCGCATATTAACCAGGTTATGAGTGACAAAAAATTATTCAAAACTTTTTCAATGAAAGAAATGTTGATTGATTTGAAAAAAATAAAACACATCCAACTTTTTAACTCAACCCCATTTGTTTCTGAGGTGTCAAAAAAACATAAAAAGATTTTTGAGGCGTTCAATATCCCTATAGAAAAATTACATAGTTATTAACTTTAAAAATCATTTTAGGTTATTAATTATTATTTATAACTTTGTCGTTGATTTTTTACTTTTTGTATCAAAAATGACTTCATTGCTCATAATTCTCCAGGTCGACACCTTATTTAAAGTAATCCAAATCATTGCACTCAGCATTGCAAAACTGATTATTGCCCCTCCCGTTTCGATCGAGATGGGGCTGGGTTATTTTGAAACTGTGGCTATTACAGCTATCGGCGGAATTATAGGCATATTTATATTTTATCATCTGAGTGGAATGCTTATCAGGTTTTATAAAATAAACATACGCCCCTTGTTCAAAAAAATGATCAATGCAAACAGAAAACCTGAAACGTTGGTTGAAAAACCAAAAAGTTCTTCACAAGGCATGAACCTTTCCTCATTCCGAACCAAACATGTGTTAAAAAAAATCAATAAAAAATGGGGGCTTATCGGCATCTGTTCTTTCACACTCATCGCGATACCCCTGGTTTCATTCTTTGCCAACAGATACTACCGCAAAAACAAATACACACTTGTCTATTTGTCTGTTTCCGTTGTGCTTTGGTCTTTTGTGATTACCACCTTGTCATTTTTCGTCCTGTAAGAACTCTATCAGAATTTACAATGTTCTGTAATTAAGTTTCTCCAGTTCGTTGTGTAAGGTTTCCCACCGGTCCATTTCGGTTTTCAGCTGACATTTGATTTTCTGATAATTCTCAAAAATACTGTGATCGTTGATGGCTTCTTTGTATTTTCCAGGATCTGTTAGCACTTTATCAATCTTAGCAATCTCTGATTCCAGCTTTTCAATCAATTGTTCCGATGCTGCAATCTTGTTCAGCAGTCTGCGCTGTTCTCTTTCAAAATCTTTTTTCTTTTCCCTCAGAATTTTTTGATCAGAAACATTAACAACCTTATTTTCAGCAGATTTAATGGCATTGCCTTTTTCAAGTTCCTTAAGGGAGGATATTTTTTTGGCTTCGAGGAAGTAATATATATCCCCGCTATATTCTTTTATCGTTTTGTGTTTAAATTCATAAACTTTCGTGGTAAGGCCCTGCAGAAAATCCCGATCGTGCGAAACAATTATCAGGGTGCCATCATAACGGATCAAGGCATTTTTCAGGATGTCCTTGGAAACCATGTCGAGGTGATTGGTAGGTTCATCAAGCACCAGCAGATTCACCGGGGAAAGCAGCATTTTTGCCAGCGCCAGCCTCGATTTTTCACCTCCAGAGAGCACTTTTACCTTTTTATCGATCGTATCTCCGCTGAAAAGAAAACTACCCAGCAAGGCCCGTATTTTCGGCCTTATGTCGCCCACAGCAACATCATCAATAGTCTGAAATACTGTCTTCTCTCCATCAAGCATTTCGGTTTGATTTTGGGCATAATATCCGGCAATCACATTGTGGCCAAGGGTGACCTTGCCTGAATATCCGATCTGATTCAACAATATTTTCACAAGGGTCGTCTTTCCTTCGCCGTTTCGTCCGACAAAAGCAATTTTTTCCCCTTTGGGAACCAACAGGTCAACATCGGAAAGTATCTGTTTGTTCCCGTAATTCTTTGAAATTTTCTCCGCATGAACCGATACTTTGCCTGAAGGCTGGGCCGGGGGAAACAAAAAACGTATAGCTGAGGCATCGGTTTCATCAATATCCACAACATCCATTTTCTCGAGCATCTTCAGCCGCGACTGCACCTGTCTGGCCTTCGTGGATTTATAGCGGAACCGGGTGATAAAACGTTCAATCTGCGCGATCTGTTTCTGCTGGTTGTTGTATGCCGCTACCTGGCTTTCGAGCCGTTCTTCACGCATTTGAACATAATCGGAATAAGATGCTTTATAATCATATATTTTACCCAGAGAGATTTCGACCGTCCGGGTAGTTACATTATCCAGAAAAGCCCTGTCGTGCGATACTAAAATTACAGCGCCTTTATAGCTAAGTAAAAAATCCTCCAGCCATTGTATAGATTCAATATCAAGATGATTGGTGGGTTCATCAAGCAGCAGTAAAGAAGGTTGTTTCAGCAGCAGTTTGGCTATTTCGACCCGCATCTGCCAGCCACCGCTGAATTCATTCATGCTGCGTTCAAAATCCCGTTGTTCAAAACCCAGACCCAGCAATACCTTTTGAACATCGGCCTGAATGGTGTCGCCACCGAGTATTTTGTATTGTTCGTTGGCACGGTTCAATTTGTCAACAAGTTTTCCGTAGGTCTGCGAATTAAAATCACTGATATGAGCCAGCTCTTCCGATATTTTCTTTATGGTGCTCCAGATATTTCTCACTTCCTGAAAAGCCGTCTGCGTTTCCGCTATCACCGTGCGCTGGCTGTTGGTCACCGGCTCCTGTGGCAAATAACCAATGGTAGTGCCCGAAGGAAAAGCTACGGAACCTTTTTCAGGCTCAAGCAGTCCTGCAAAAATCTTCAGTAAGGTGGTTTTTCCTGCGCCATTTTTTCCCACAAGACCTATACGGTCCCGGTCGTTCACAATAAAGGACACATTATCAAACAGATATTCACCTGTAAAATGAACAGAAATCTGGTTAACGGATATCATCGGCCATAGAAATATTAGGGGCAAAATTAATCTTTTACAGGGAACAAAAAAAGCTGCCCCGAATGAAGCAGCTTTTTCACATATTACTGAATCGTATTATTTGCTTATAACCACTTTCCGGATCACCGAACCTTTATCGGTATCAATTTTCACAAAATATAACCCCTGGCATAATTCAGAAGTATTAACGCTTACCATCCGGTCGTTTATTTTCTGGGAATAGACTACCGCACCCAGCGAGTTGGTAATCGTCATCACCGATTCGTTTTCCGAAGTTATCACCGTAAATTGCTCATTTGCAGGATTCGGCATAATGGTCAGTTCGATGGCAACCGTATTTTCTTCAACTCCTGTAACATCCGTGATGCTGATATCGTCAACGTAAAGATTATACATATCGGCAGCGCTGTAACATTGCCACCCCAGGTAGTACGTTCCGGTAGCCGGCACCGTAAAGACAACATTACTCTGGCTGAAAGTCGTATTAATAATGTTGCTCTTGTTGTCAATCTGTGTTGTCATGGCGGCTACTGTATTATCAGAACCAACAAAAACTTTAAGTTTTTCAGGATATGAGGCCGACTGCGCTTTATAGTAATATTTCAGGTTGTATGATTTTGAGGCTTCAAGATCAATACAAGTAGTAATGAACCAGTCATCGGCTGCTGAACTTGTGTTATAAACATACTTCATGCAGGAAGGACTTGTATTACCTCCCGATGCAGACAAAAACCAGGCGCTGCCATCGTTGTTGTTGTCAATCACCGATAAGCCCTGTAAATCTTCTGCCGGCTCAAATCCCAAAGTATATGGAATGGTTTTGGGAGCCATATTGGTTACCGTAGAAACCACGGTGTCGTTGCTGTGAACGGCATCAGAGGCCAGAGACGAATAAACTTTAACAACATATGTGCCGTCGGCTGAAAGATCCACTGGAACAGTAAAAGTATAGGGTATGGTCTGACCGGAGTTAATTGGAGTTGTAATGGTTGCCTGAACCGGTGTACCTCCATTTACCGTGTAAGCTACAGGTAAACTTGTGATGGTGCTGCTTCCAAAATTCATAACCCTGATTTGCAGGTTAACGGTTCCCGGATCGCATGAGGATTCCAGATTATCAACTGCTATAACGGAAGCATCCCATGAGGGTGCAATACAATTAAAGGGTATGGCAAAGCCGGAGACTTCCATATCGTGCAAAAAGGGACCGATGAGGGTGGTTGATCCGGTGGCCAGGTCAACAATCCTGAGTTCTCCGGCTTCAATATCATTGTTATATGCAGCCATATAACACACGCCTGTGTTTTGGTCTACTTCCATATCCTGGGCATACATGACGTCAAATCCGACATCTCCGACAGGAGTAGCGGCGCCTGTGGTTTTGTCAATAGCATATAAACTATCATTATCCATACTCACCGCATAGAGGTTCCCGGCCTGAGTGCAGGCAAGATTAATAAACAACTGGTTAGCACAAGGGCCGATATAAGTTGCATTTCCACTACCGGCATTAATCCTGAACAAGTTACTTCCTGCACCATCAAATGAAACACCAAAGAGATTAGCCGTAACCGGATCATAGGTCAGCCCCTCTAATGACACACCTATGTTACCGATAACGGTACGTGCACCGGTCAGCGTATCAACAGATACCAGCACATTATCGTCATAAACAGCGCCATACCATTTATTTAACGGGCCCCATGTCCCGGATTGTATGAAATTTTCGGATGTCTGGTCAGCCAGAGAAATTACATTCTGAGGGGTCTGCAGGTAGGTAAGGGCCGGCCCCTGGGGCAGATCACCGGTGGGTGCAGGATCATAAGCCACATAAGCGAAAACTTTAACAAGGTTTTGGACATCAATTGCCTGAGTGAGCGTATCATTGGAATGTACCGAATCGGCCAGCAGACTGGTATAAACTTCAATAGTATAATTCCCCAAAGCAGCTGTCCATCCATCGAAAGTTACCTGTTGTGTAACACCCGGCATCAGGTTGGTCACTGTTTTTGTGGAAGTATAACCGGTAAAATGCATGGTAACATTGAACGTTGTTGCCAGTGTCCCGTTATTGATCACCGTGGCTTTCGGAGTATTTAATCCCACACCGACCACCGCGGGCATATCAATACTGACCGGCGCCACATCCCACTGGTTGGTAAGAGTGGTATGCAGGGTGTCGTTGGCATTATTGCCATCATTCTGAATAGATGTATAAATCATGACATCATATACATGCCCGGGTATGGAAAAATTATACGGTTGCGAAAAAGTGAAATTCATGGTGGCATTAGCCGCAACAGTTGCAAATAAGGTGTCACGGACCACAGCACCTCCGTCAATGACGTAGTTTACAGGGATATTGGTATGTGCCACGGTATCAAAATTACGGACAACGATCTTTAATGAATCTGCATTGGTCAGGGTGTCAGAACTCAGGGGTGCAACCAATGAGGTCACGCCCATATCGTTAGCAAAAACTTGGATATCTTTAAGCTCCAGTCCCCATAGTTTGGCATTTTGCGCCACACCGATCAAAACGGCGGTATTGGGAACCACATCGGAAGAAATACATAATCCCCCGGCAGAATTGCTGCTAGTAAGTCCTGTCACCGCTGTGGTAACATCAAAGGTAACCCCTGTCGAAACCCCTGTGGCAAGATTGATCTGCTCAAGGTCGTTAGCATTGGCAGAAGTCTGACGGTAAACCCATAAATAAGGGCCGCCCAGCGAATAATTATCATAAGCAGAGCCATAAATATCAGCCTGGAGGTGGGTGGTGGCAGGAATGGTGTTGATCACCGCCCCCGACATATTCACCAGTGTAAAATCAGTGTCCCAGTTGCCGCACCAGAACGCATTATTTACCGGGTCATAAGCGATATGCCGCACTGCGACAGAGGAAGGACAGGTTATTGTTCCCACCAGCGTATGTGAGGTGAAGTCCATTTTATAGATGGTATTCGAAGTGCTGCCACCGTAAAAATATGTTCCATCATAAGCAAGATCGCGAATCTGGCCCGCGCCTGTTACTGAAAAACTGTCAACCAGTGTACCGGTCAGATTATATTTATAGAAAAGATTTGTATTCCAGCGGGTTACATAAAAATACTGTCCGTCGGTTTCAACACCGGCTGTACCGGCATCAGAAACCGGAAACTCAAACAGCAGGTCGAACATAGCCTTGGTTCCGCCCAATGAATTGATAAAGCCCATGGTGGCGCTCACATCAGCCTTGGAAACTACAGATCCGGCCAGCCCGCTTCGCGCTTGACTGCCTTTGCCCTTGACCGTTTGTGAAAAGGCGCCTGTACAAGATAGTGCAAGTATCAGGCACACATACATTAACTTTGTAATTACTTTCATGATTTCTGCTTTTTATTAATAATTTTTTAGCAAAACTACTATTTTTTTTTAAACTGGTTTTTTTTAGAGGCGAAAATAGAAACTATACAATAAATTATTGGCCGCATCCTGTTATATTAAGAAATTGTTTTGATTTTATCTTTTCATATCTTTATGGGTCTTTTTTGCTGCAACTTCGTTAGATTTTTCGACATAGGATAAACTATGTCTGCAAAATCTGCCTCGTTTCGCTAAAAAATCCATAATAAATCTTATGTAACATAAAATCAAAACAGTTTCTAAAGAATGTCATTTAATTCCACATATAATTTCTGGGTAGGCAGTCCCATAACATTAAAAAAGGATCCTTCGATGTGTTCAATACCGATAAAACCGATCCACTCCTGAGCGCCGTATGCACCGGCCTTATCATAAGGCTGGCAGGTATCCACGTACCAGTTGATCTCTTCATCGCTCAATTGACGAAAAGTTACCCTTGAACAACTGCTGAAACAATGGGATACGTTATTCGTTTTCAGGCAGACACCGGTAAATACCTCATGGGTGTGGCCCGATAACTGCTTCAAAAGTTTTACAGCATGATCTGGATTTTCCGGTTTCCCAATGATATGACCGTCGAGCCAGACAATGGTGTCGGCTGTTATAATTAATGTTTTAATCCCAAATTCATCAGGATCAAAAGCATCCGCTTTCAGGGATGCAAGGTAAACAGGGATTTCCTCTTTTTGTAATCCGGCGGGGTACGTTTCCTTTGTTTCACGCACAATAACCTCAAAATCAAATCCCAGCCCTTTGAGCAGCGTATTTCGCCGTGGTGATGCAGACGCCAGGATGATCCTGTAGTCTTTCAGTTTTTCGGATAAGATCATATCAAAAATAAATATATAGTAATTGAGTACTAAGGATACCTGCTACCATGATAATTTTTATATAAACGCTCGAAAAATGATAGTCAGATTTGCTCTTTGATCTCAGAATCTTTATTATCAGATTAATGAAGAGTATCTGTAACACGCATAGATACCAGGTAAGCATCGGATAATGCTCGTACAATAATAGCTGAGCGGCAGCTAAGAGCAACATGGTTAAACCGTTGAGCCCTGCTACCATTTTCTTTGTAAAACCCATTCCCTTCTGTATCGGAATGGTATGGCATCCGCAGGCATTATCCCCTTCAATATCCTCCATATCCTTGATAATTTCACGGATAAAAGTTGTCAGAAATGCAAAAACTGCAAAACCTCCGGCAAAAACCGTAATTATTCTGAACGTACGCATCATCCCTATAAAAGCATCCGGATCGGATTTGATGGCAAAAAACTCAAACAGCCATACCGAAAGTACGCAATAGGCCGCCACCAGTGCAAGAACAATATTTCCGGTGACAAACTGCCTCTTATACTTCAATGAATAATAATACAACACTAGTGAAATAACCACTGAAATAAAACCCAATTTGAACGACCCAACTTTAATAGCACAATAAAACCCAATAATACATGCAATTACATTTAATATAATATTAAAAGTGACGGCATGTTTCCGGGGGATTTTTTCAAGAAGCATATTTTTATCGGGTTTGTTAACCGAATCAACATCCACATCAAAATAATCATTTATCGCATATCCTGCAGCTGCAAGCAACAGATTTGAAAATACAAACAGGGCAAAATCAACATGGCTCATCTGTATATCAACACCGGCGACAGACATGAAAGGGCCTATAATACAATATTTTACAAGATACTGGGTAAGCGCCATGATAAGCAGGTTAACGGGACGTATCAATCTAAAATAGGCGATCATATACAGAAATTTTTGCAAAGGTACTTTTATTTAAGATTGATGATTGTGGATTTTTATTACGGAACCCTGTTATGATTTCACAACCCCAGACTACAAAATGCTAAGATACAAATTAATAAATGGCAAACACCGGTATAAATTATTCATGGAGTCTATCAAATTATTCGCAATACATATTATATAACCTGGCGCTTAGTCTGGTTAAAGGAAACTTTGATTTGGATTAAGAAATTGTTTTGATTTTATCTTTTCATATCTTTATGCGTCTTTTTTGCTGCAACTTCGTTAGATTTTTCGACATAGGATAAACTATATCTGCAAAATCTGCCTCGTTTCGCTAAAAAATCCATCATAAATCTTATGTAACATAAAATCAAAACAGTTTCTGAGTGATTCAGTAACATCATTTAAAAATGCTGCACATGATGGATTATCAGGCAGGGTGCGCTTCGGTGCGGTCTCCAGTGATTATGCCTGCGTTAACTAGACTTAAACCGCTGTCACGAAAGGTATTTTCCCACGACAGGCATTCTGCGCCCGCTGCCAAAAGCTTTTGGTGAAACGCGGAGTATGGGAGGGGCCTGGTAACGTTTATATTCGCAGGTGTTTACCATTTTCAGCACGCGATGAACGGTAGCAGCATCGAAACCCTGTGCGATGATCTGTTCGGGACTCTGGCAATTCTCAATATATCCGGACAGGATTTTATCAAGGATGTCGTACTCCGGCAATGAATCTGAATCTTTTTGTCCCGGTCTCAGTTCTGCTGATGGCGCTTTGGTGATAGTATTCACAGGGATGATCCCTTTTTCCCTGTTTAAATAACCCGCCAGTTCGTAAACCTGTGTTTTATACACGTCACCCAGCACCGCAAGGCCTCCGCACATATCGCCATATAACGTACCATAGCCAACGGCAGCTTCACTTTTATTTGAAGTGTTGAGCAAAATATATCCAAATTTGTTCGATATGGCCATGAGAAGAACAGCACGGATACGCGCCTGTATATTCTCTTCGGTGACATCAAAAGGCCTGTCGCCAAATAACGGCCGTAACAACTCACTTATTGACTGAAATGCCGGTTCAATAGGAATAATTTCATACCGGCTGCCCAGATTTCCGACCAGTTCCAATGCATCGTTCACGGAATGCTCCGACGAAAACTGTGATGGCATCAACACCGAAAAAACGTTATCTTTTCCGAGAGCTTCCACCGCCAAGGCCAGTGTCAGTGCAGAATCTATACCACCTGAGAGCCCCAGCAGGGCTTTGGAGAAACCCATTTTCCCGAAATAATCACGGATACCCAACACCAGGGCGTCATGTATCAGTGCCGTTTCGGAAAGTTCTGCGCCAAAAACAGCCTGTCGTTCATTGTTATCCGTTTCAAAACAAGTCAGATGTTCTTCAAAAAATGGCATTTGCAGTAAGGTGCTTCCCTTTTCGTCAACAACCATAGAGCCTCCGTCGAAAATAAGCTCGGTCTGGGCGCCTGCATGATTCACATAGATCACAGGAATACCATACTGCCTGGCGTTACTTTCGAGAACTTGTTTACGCTTTTTATGCTGTGAATAAGAAAAAGGTGATGCGGCAATATTTATCAGAAGGTCAGGTTGGAACTTCGCAAGTTCATCCATGGGTTTCATCACATAAAGGGGGTCGGGGCTGGTATTCCAGATATCTTCACAGATGGTGAGTGCAATTCGTTTATTTTTATAGCTGATAATACTGAAATGGCGGTTTGGCTCAAAATAACGGTATTCATCAAAAATGTCGTAATTAGGAAGCAGCGATTTATGCTGAATGTGTTTCACCATACCATCAGCAAGAAAAAATGCAGAGTTGAACAGATTCTTTCCCGCCGGTTCGGGATTCACAGAAGGAGCGCCAATAACAGCGGCAATACCGATACATTCAGCAGCAATCTGTCCGATCGACCGGTTACATAAATCAATAAAATATGAATATTCGAGGAAATCACGCGGGGGGTATCCGCAAACAGCAAGTTCAGGAAACACCACCAGATCAGCGCCATCAGATCTTGCCTTTCCTAGTGCATCAATAATTTTACCTGTGTTCAACTCGAAATTTCCGATATGGAAATTGAATTGAGCAAGAGCGATTTTCATCAGGCGGGATTTTCAGACGGCAGTATTAAAATAATACGCCAACGTACATTTCTACATAGCTGGCTTTGCCGTTTTCTTTTATTTTTGGGGTAATCTCAGCAGGGTTTTCACTAGTGAGGATATCCGTAAATCCGCTGTTATAATTAATTCCGAAATTCAGTGAAATGACTTTTTTAAATTTATAAGTGCCTCCTATTCCGATGATCAGGGATTCCTTGATAAAATTTACATCCTTGCCAATGTTTTTGTTTTCATCTTTGTAGGAAATATCCTGTGCTGATTTTTTCACATATTCATCGTCAGAACGCGCCTTCAGTTTAAATGAAGTACCCAGGCCGAATTTGCCATAAATGGAGAAATTCCCCATCAGGTCCCCGGTACTGCCAATCATAACAAGCGGAATTTCAAGGTATTGAAGTTTATACTTACGATATAAATTACAATCAACAGTATCTTGCGCAACATTATTGGCGTCTTTAACAACATAAGGCGAAGGGTACTTTAATTTACCGCCGTTATATACAACATTTACCCCAGTGCCTAAAGCAATATTCGGGATGAAAAAATAGTTAAAATCTGCGCCATAGCCCATGAGAAGCCTGGCGCCATCCGATTCATATTTGTACAATTCCCCTCCGTCAACATCTGGTTTTATCCAGCTTATATTGGGAGAAAAATGAATACCAAAATTGAATTTGCGGTCTTGGGCACTGACAGTGGTATTTGCTAAAACAATCAACAAAATACCTGTAATCATAATTTTAACTGATACTTTCATGTCTTTTTTTAATGCAAAAATAATATATTTAAACAATAATTTCTCTAAAAAATGATATTTTTGTAAAAATCCTGATCACATTGCCAAAAAAATTTAAATCTGAATTAACAAATGGTATGATGCGCCCGGTAATCTTAATGACTGGAATCATTGCCTTGTTTTTTTATTCGTGTAACTGCAACAACGGCAAGGAAAAAGTCCACCCTGAGCTGAAAGACACTACGGTAAAAATTATTATTGACCGTTATGAAAAAATACTTTTTACTCTTGACAGAGACAGTCTGCAACAGGAACTGAAAAAGATCAAACCCCGTTTTAGTTTTTTTCTTGACGGCGACCTTGATGATGAAAACAACATCAGGCAGTTACATGAATATTTGAATGATCCGCAGATGAGCGAAAACTATGAAACAAGTCAGAAAATATTTCCTGAACTTTCGTTGCTTGAAAAACAGTTATCCTCGGCTTTTACGTATTTTAAATACTATTTCCCCGAAAAGAAGGTACCCCGTGTTTACACCTACATCTGCGGAATGGACTATGAACATCCGGTTATTTATGCCGACAGTATGCTTATGATCGCTTTGGATATGTACCTGGGAAGAGATTATCCGCTTTATCAGGCGCTGGGTTTGCCTCTTTTTATCCGTAAAACCATGTCAGAAGAATATATCACAAGGGATTGCATGAAGGCAGTGGCAGAATATCATTGTTACAACGACATGAAAGATGCAACCTTTCTGGACAATATGATATATGAAGGAAAGAAACAGTATCTTATCGATGTCATGATGCCCGAATCTGACGATACCGTAAAATTCAAATATTCAAAAAAACAATTGGATTGGTGTTATGAAAACGAAGCAAAGATCTGGGCGTTTTTTATTGAAAACAAACTTTTGTACAGCAAGGATAATAATGCGATCAGGAAATTCTTCAGCGAAGCTCCTTTCACGGCTTCTTTTTCCAAAGACTCACCGCCCCGCACCGGTAGCTGGATTGGCTGGCGTATTGTCAGCCAATATATGCTGATGGATAAAAACTTAAACCCTCAGAAACTGATCAGCAACACCGATGCACAGCAAATTCTTACCCTATCGAAATACAAACCCAGGAAACCCTAATGAAAAAAAATCTGCTTTTATTATTTCTGATGGCAGGTACCATCAGATTCTCCTATGCCCAGAACGATGATTTCAATTGTGTAACATTCGACACAGTCACATCAGAAATTCCTGACAACATCATTAAAACGGTTGCTGCCGGCCCCGACAACAATCTGTGGTTGGCTACCGGCGATTGTTTTTTTGGAGGACAGCTTGTCAAGTATAATGGTAAGGATTTCATTGTTTACGATTCCACCAATTCGGGACTCCAGGATAAATTCGTCACAACCATTTATATTGACAAGGACAATAATAAATGGATAGGAACACGATATCATGGCGTTTATAAATTCAATGACCGTGAATGGGTCAACTATGCTCCGACCGGCTGCCCCCTGCCCGACCAGCATATAACAGGTATTGCGGCTGATAATAATGATGTTTTATGGATTTCTACCGAACACGGTCTCGCATCATTCAACGGTTTTGACTGGAACATCTATACCGCAGAAAACTCCGGATTGCCTGATAATATGGTAAATGCAGTGGCTATCGATACAAAAAACAACAAATGGCTGGCAACTTCCAACGGTTTCGCCAAATTTGACGGAACCGCATGGACCGTTTACAACAAAGAAAATTCAAAGCTTCCGAACAACCAGGTGAACTATATTTATACGGACAAATCAGGCACGATATGGGTGATTTTCTGGAGTGGGATTTTAAAAATCAACGACAACAACTGGACTGTATATGATCCGGATAAGGCAGGGCTGCCAAAATTTTGTGATTATAAAGTGATACAGGATGCAAACGATGTATACTGGATGGCCACTAATACAGGATTGATCAGATGGAACGAAAAAGGTTGGAAATTGTACAATCCGCTGAATTCATGTGTAATAAGTTTTTTTGTAAATAAAGTTGCTGTTGACTCAAGAAACCGAAAATGGATAGCCACCAACGACGGATTGATACTGATTGAATAATACAGATATTGCCGAAACAAGAAACGATCCTCAAATTTCTTATCCCGGCTCATCATGTGTTACAAACAAGTGTGACAAAGCACAACAAACCTATTTTATGAAAGAAAAAGAAGATATCATTCAATTTCTGAAAGAACACACCAGCGAATCAAATCTCGCCGGCATGGCACGTTTTGGCATCATCACCGAAAAAGCTTTTGGAATTTCCCTGCCCGTATTACGGGCCCTTGCCAAAAAATATAAAAACAATCACGCACTTGCACTTGAACTTTGGGAAGCCGGTTATCATGAAACACAGCTACTTGCACCCATGATTGATGATTTCAGGCAGGTTACAGAAAACCAGTTGGAACAATGGTTAAAGGACTTCAACTCGTGGGACATCTGTGATCAATGCTGCAGTAATCTATTCGATAAAACACCGTTTGCTGTCCAAAAGGCTGTTGAATGGTCAGGCCGGCCTGAAGAATTTCAGAAAAGGGCCGGTTTCGTTATGATGGCCTGTCTTGCCGTACACGCAAAAAAAACCGCTGATGCCCGGTTTCTTGATTTTTTACCATTGATTGTCCGCGAATCAACCGATAAACGTAACTTTGTCAGAAAAGCAGTGAACTGGGCGTTACGCCAGATAGGAAAAAGAAACATGCGCTTACATCCTCAGGCTTTAGCTGTGGCAGAACAACTGATGACAAGTGAAGATGCCACAGCCCGGTGGATCGGCAAAGATGCTTACAGAGAACTGACCAATGAAAAAATTATCCAAAGAATAAAATCTAAAGAAAAATAATATGGATGCCATACAAAACCTGCTTGAACACCGTTCTATCCGAAAATATAAAGATATTCCCGTCAGCGATGACCTCCTGAAACAAATACTTGAAGCAGGTTTCCGGGCATCAACAACCGGAAATATGCAGGTTTACAGCATTATTGTCAGCCGTGATGAAGAGAAAAAAAAGAAACTCTGCGAATATCATTTCAACCAGAAAATGGTTATGCAGGCGCCGGTACTATTGACTTTTTGTGCTGATTTTCACAGGTTTAACCAGTGGTGCCGTCAGCGCAATGCCGAACCGGGTTATGACAACTTCCTTTCGTTTATGACCGCCGCCACAGATGCGCTGCTTGCCGCACAGAATGTTGCACTGGCTGCCGAAGCAAACGGGCTTGGCATTTGTTACCTCGGTACAACTATCTATAATGCGGATAAACTGGTGGAATTTTTTGAATGCCCCGAAGGCGTCGTCCCCGTGACCACTTTAGTGGTGGGTTATCCTGATGAAAAACCGGAACTTACCGACCGGCTGCCCTGCAAAGCTATAGTCCACAATGAGAAATACGAAAAATATTCCCCTCAGCAAATAGATGAAATGTTCAGGGAAAAAGAAGCGCTTCCGCTGACGAAAAGCCTGATCATTGAGAACCAACTGGAAAACCTCGCACAGATTTTCACACAAAAACGCTATACAAAAAAAGATAATGTGTTTTTTTCGAATAGTTTTTTATCCGTGATCGGGCAGCAAGGCTTTATGAAAAATGAAGAATAAGCTTTATTGAAATTTTAGTTATTTGCAAATGTTGTTAATATACCTGATTCCCGGCACAGGACAATAAAAGGAAAATATAAAGTTTTGCATGGTTGAAATTTGATCAAGTATAAGACTTAGAAATTGTTTTGATTTTATCTTTTCATATCTTTATGCGTCTTTTTTGCTGCAACTTCGTTAGATTTATCGACATAGGATAAACTATGTCTGCAAAATCCGCCTCGTTTCGCTAAAAAATCCATCACAAATCTTATGTAACAGAAAATCAAAACAGTTTCTTAGAATTAAAAAAATCCAACATTTCACTTCATTTTCATAATTTTTTTTAAATTTGTTTCTAAAACTAAGAGAAATGCATAAATATTTACTTCTGCCTGTATTTATTTTGTTCAGTTTGGTTGCCACCTCCCACGAAAAGGACTCACTTACCTCAAGTCAGCTGCGGTTTGTAGAAAATAAAGGGCAATGGGACGGGCAGATAAAATATAAAACCGATTTGGATGAAGGATATCTTCAATGTCTGCCCAACCGTTTGCAGTTTGTATTTCGTGACCAAGCGAAGTATTATAGGCTTTTAACAAATAAATTAAGATTACACAACCATCATGCGGTTATCGATCCCTCTGAATTTATCATCAATTATCATGCTTACTCGGCCAGTTTTATTAATTGCAACAAAGATGTTGAAATACAGGCATCCGGCTGCGGCAGTGACTACGCAAATTATTACCTGGGAAATGATAAATCCAAATGGAGATCCAATATTCATAATTACAGCAAAATAGCTTATGTCAACCTGTATAACAACATCGACATGGAGTTATTCGAGGAAAATCATCTGCTGAAATACCAGTTTTTAATACATAAAGGCGCCAATCCAAACAAGATCGTCATCGGCTATGAAGGTGTTAATGATATTTCGATACAGCACCATAACCTGATCATCAAGACATCAGTAAATCAAGTCACTGAACTTGCACCTGTTGCATTTCAGATGATTAACGGAAGCAAAAAAGAAGTTCCCTGCCGGTATGCCCTGCATAAAAACCGTGTAAGCTTCGAATTTCCCGAGGGCTATGATAAAGAGTATGATCTGGTCATTGACCCCATCCTGATTTTTTCGACATATACCGGTTCACTGGCGGATAACTGGGGCTTTACGGCGACATACGATGACTATGGCTATACTTATTCAGGAGGGATCTGTTTCAACGACATATCCAATGGATACCCGGTTTCTCCTGGAGCTTTTCAGGTCAATTTTGCGGGAGGAGAAGGAACCTATTACGGCGGCTGTGATGTTGCCATCATCAAATATGACACCACCGGCCATAACCGTGTGTATGCCACGTACCTGGGAGGATCGCGGAACGACCTGCCGCACAGCATCATTGTTGATAAAAATAATAACCTCCTGGTTTTCGGCACTACAGGTTCATCGGATTTTCCGATGGCCGGCGCCCCAAACGATCCGATATTCAGCGGTGGCACGGATATAACCTACGACTGGGTGCTTACGTTCAACCTGGGTGTGGATATGTACGTCGCCAAACTCAACCAGGCTGGAAATCAGCTGCTTGCCTCTACGTTTTTGGGAGGCAGCCTCAACGACGGAATAAACTTCTATGCTCCATTATCGCATAATTATGCCGATGGCGCCAGGGGAGAAATAGACATTGACGATAACAACAACGTATATATCGTATCCACCACCGCATCACATGATTTTCCCATCACCCCTAATGCCTTTCAGACCACCTACGGCGGTGATACCCTCGACGGCTGCATTACTGTTCTTGACAATAATCTCCATAACATCATCTGGTCATCGTATCTCGGAGGTTCCGGGCTTGATGCTGTATACGGTGTTGTGATTGACGACAGCATGAATATTTATGTTTGCGGAGGAACTACCTCATTGAATTTCCCCACCACTCCGGGAGCCTACCAGACGGTTTACAACGGAGGGTCTGCTGATGGATTTGTTACACAGATTGCCCCTAATGGTAATGCTATTGCCGCATCAACATATTATGGTTCTGCATATTATGACCAGACCTATTTAATGGACAGAAACAAGCAGGGGTATATTTTTGTGTTCGGACAAACTGCCGATCCGGGCAATACATACATCCAGAACGCCCTTTGGAATCATCCGGGCGGTGGGCAATATGTGACGAAATTTTATCCCGATCTCAGCAGCCGCTACTGGTCCACCGCTTTCGGAACAGGCAACGGCGGCCCCGATATTTCACCCACGGCTTTCCTGGTCGACCTGTGTTCAAAAATATATTTATCAGGATGGGGAGGCTCGCTGAACAGCACCGGTGGCACCAGCGGCTTGCCTATCTCCGGAAATGCTTTTCAAAATACCACCGATAATAACGACTTCTACTTATTGGTCATCAGAGATGATGCCTCGGGTATGGAATATGGCACCTATTTTGGCGGGCCCAGCAGCGCCGAACATGTTGACGGAGGAACTTCAAGATTCGACAGAAAAGGGAAAATATACCAGTCGGTATGTGCCGGTTGCGGCGGCTTCGACGACTTTCCGACCACTCCCGGAGCCTGGTCCAATGCTAACAACAGTGTAAACTGCAATAATGGTACATTTAAATTTGATTTTATACTGCCGGTTACCATTGCCGATTTTCATTTACCACCGGTGATCTGCCTTCCCGATTCAGTGCATTTTATCAACAATTCTTATTCCGGAGGCTCCGGAATGGATTATCTCTGGAACTTTGGCGACGGCCAGTTTTCAACATATGAAAACCCCGTTCATTATTATACCCAATCAGGATTATATACCGTTACACTGGTGGCATCCGATACGGGCTCCTGTAATTTTGCCGACACGATCTCCAAACAGATTCTCGTCTTGTCAAATTCCAGCGATACCCTCCCCACTAAACATATATGTGCCGGCGATTTCACCCAGATAGGGGTATTGACATCCGGCGATTCAACCGTTACCTATAACTGGCTGCCCTCCATCTACCTTTCAGATCCTCACAGCTGCAACCCCATCGCACACCCTCCGGCAACCATCACTTATACCCTGTTAGTTTCCAACGGAACCTGTACGGATACCCTCCGGCAAACGGTCGAGATCTTTATGTTAGACGCTATACCCAGCGTGGACACGGCGACCTGCGACGGACATATTGTCCTTACAGCTAACAGCGGACAAGGAGCCAACTATTTCCACTGGTCGTCGAACCATAATTTTACCGATTGGCTGAATACCTCATCTTCCGATCCGCACATGTCTGCAAATATTACCACACCATCCTATTTTTACGTCGAAGTGAGCAATGGATACTGTACTGTGCGCGACAGCATCTTTGTGAGTTTTGTAGTAGTGCTTGATAGCCTGAATTTTGTTTCACCCACCTGCCATGACTCATGCAATGGCATCGTCTCTGTAACTATTAACAGTGGAAGTCCTCCTTTTTCTTACCTTTGGAGTAATGGAATTACCACTGCAACAAACTCCGGACTTTGTGCAGGTACTTACTCCGTCACCGTGACCGATGCCTCACAATGTATTTCTGTTTCTTCGGTGACATTAACAGAACCTGATGAACTTACCACCTCGGTTCAGTTGCAAAATATCCCCTGCGATGAAGCCTGTATCGGATCTATTGCATTAGTTCCTGCAGGAGGCACTCCTCCTTATTCATATATATGGAATAACTACCAGACAACAAATCCTCTTGAAAACCTGTGCGCGGGATACTATGATGTAACTATAACCGATTCAAGACTTTGCCAGCTCTCCAATGCCTTTTCCATTGTAATTGATTCCGTGTTTGCCCATGTTCAGGTATATTCCGACAAGGACACTATTTATCAGGGACAATCCACGGGGCTTCATGCCACACAAATACCGAACTGCACGTATACCTGGACGCCCACTACCGGACTGGATAATCCTTATCAGCCCAATCCTGTTGCCAGCCCGGGAGAAACCACCACCTATTATCTGACGATTGCTGACCCTTATGGTTGTATCTATACCGACACATTAAAAATCATTGTTCTCGAAGTCTTCTGCGATGAACCATATATTTATGTTCCTAATGCCTTTACCCCCAACGGCGACGGTAAAAATGACATTCTTTTCGTTCGCAGCAAGATGATCTCGGAATTTAATTTCCTGGTATATGACCGCTGGGGTGAAAAAGTTTTCGAAACCCAGGACATTAATAAAGGCTGGGACGGAAAATTCAAAGGAAAAATATGCGATCCCGGTGTATTTGTCTATTATCTTGACGCCTGGTGTCACAACAAACTCCAGTACTCCAAGAAAGGTAACGTGACATTGATACGTTAAAAAAGTCTATAGTCTTCTGTGGAAAACAATCTATTGATATTCTGACAAACAGAAAGATCTGTTTTCTGATTATATCTTCAGTTTTCTCACTGAATCAATCACAGTACCATCCACCCACTTGATTACAGCCACGATTTCTTCGTCGAATTCAATCTTTTCAGGCACTCCGCAAATGGCCTCTGCTTCTGCTTTGAGCTGCTGAATGGTCTTGATCGGAAGCTTTGAATGCTTCATTTTTTCAATTAGATCGGTACGCAGCGGATTGATAGCGATACCGCGTTCGGTAACTATCACATCGATCAGCTCACCCGGACCGCAAATCGTGGTCACCTCATCAATGATGACGGGTATTCTGTCGCGGAACAAGGGTATGGGCAGGATGGTGCATTTTGAGAACAGGCAATTTTGCCATCCTCCAATGCCGTGCAGCAGGGTACCATCGGAATGTGTCACCACATTGGCATTGAAGTTGACATCCACCTCAGTAGCCCCTAAAATTACCACATCAATCATAGAAGCAAAGTTTCCTTTGCCGTGGTAGTTATAACTGGTGAACGGGCTGGTGTTAATATGTCCCGGATTTTCGCGCATGGAGCGTACGCCTTCCAGGTCGAAAGTCTGTCCATCAAGGATATAATCCGTCAATCCTTCTTCGAGCATCTGCACCAGGTATTTGTTACTGCCTCCGCGTGCAAAACGGGCCTTCATGCCCCGCTGACGCAAAATATCGGCAAAATATATTCCTATGGACAGCGCTGTTCCGCCGGCGCCGGCCTGAAAAGAGAATCCATTGCGAATAATGCCTGCTTCATCGCAGAACTGCGCCGACCATTCGGCTAACAACAAGCGGTCGGGGCTTTTGGTGATTTCGGTTGTACCTGAAACGATCTTTTCGGGTATGCCAATCTGGTCAAGCACCACAACATAGTCCACATAATTGCCATGTATCTGCCAGGGAATGCAGGGAAAAGGAACCAGATTGTCAGTCACTACAATCACCTTGTCGGCATACTGTGAGTCGGCCAGTGCAAAACCGAGAAGCCCGCATGCTGCAGGCCCCCTGTCGCCAGTGGCATTTCCGAAAGCATCGGCGGTAGGAGCCGCAATGACAGCAATATCAATATGTACATCACCATCCTGCACGGCCTGATATCTGCCACCGTGTGACCTCAGCACGCCAAGTCCTTTCATTTTTCCTTCCGAAGTAAAACGCCCCAGGGAACCGTTCATACTGCCTTCAATATGATGTATCGTCCCGTCTTCAAGATATTTTGTCATAGGAGCATGACATTCAAAAGATGCTGAAGGAAACCACATCAGATCCTTCACGCCCATTTCCGAAGCGATCTCAAAGATCTGTTGTGCGATAAGGTCTCCGTTGCGGAAATGGTGGTGCGTAGAAATCGTCATCCCATCTTTAAGCCCGGATTTTAATAAGGCTTCTTTCAATGACGGCACCGTTTTATTGCCATCGGCAGGATAATCGGCACAAGTGGCAACCGGAGGAGCATGTTTCACCCCTGAAGGCCTGTATTTTCCAACACCCAGATATGGAATGGCCGGTTTCCCGTTAATAATGGTCGGCACTGTGCGTCCCAGTGCATTTACTACAAGTTTATCATATTTTTTCATTTTCAACTTCCCTCCTGTTTAAGTAAGATTTTTTTCCGTAGTATGATCATGCCGGACACACTATTAGTGGAATCCAGACATTGCAAATAACATAAATTGCTGTTAGCAAAGACTATTACAGTATCCAAAAATAATAAATTATTGGTAAGAAAACCAAATCTTAACAATTATTCAAAGTTACCATACTTAGAAATTGTTTCTTAGCATAATCCTTTCGGTTCTGCGAATTATACAAAACTATTATAAAGAAATAACAATCTGAGATATATTACTTTACCTTTCGCACCGAATCGATTACCGTACCGTCAACCCATTTTATTACGGCAACGATTTCGTCATCCAGTTCAACTTTTTCAGGGGGGCCGCATATTGCATCAGCTTCTGCTTTAAGCTGCTGAATAGTTTTGATGGGTAAAGACGTATTTTTCATCTTTTCAATCAGGTCCGTGCGCAATGGATTAATGGCAATGCCTCGTTCAGTAACAATCACATCTATCATTTCACCGGGGCCGCATACGGTAGTTACCTGGTCAACCAGCACAGGGATACGATCCCTGAAAAGAGGAATGGGAATGATTACAGTTTTTGCATGAAGGCAGTTTTGCCACCCACCAATGCCATGCAACAGAAGGCCGTCGGAATGAGTTACCACGTTTCCGTTAAAATTAACATCAATTTCGGTAGCGCCCAGTATCATGATGTCGGTCATGGAAGTATAGTTTCCCTTGCTATGAAAATTATAGGCCTGAAATACGGATAAATCAATATGGTTCGGGTTTTCACGGGCAGAACGTACCGCTTCGAGGTCGAAAGCCTGTGCATCAAGGATATAGTCAAGTGTACCGTTTTCCAACATCTGAACCATGTATTTTGTGCTGCCTCCGAAAGCAAAACGGGCTTTTTCGCCACGGGATTTCAGTATCTGGTCCATATAAACCCCCACGGCCAGCGAGGTTCCGCCGGCACCCGACTGCATACTGCATCCGTCACGCAGCAAACCTGCTTCATCACAGAACTGTGCAGTCCATTCGGCTAATAATAGCCGGTCAGGGCTTTTGGTAACTTCCGTTGTACCGGAAACGATTTTTTCTGGAATTCCGATTTGGTCAACTACCACTACATAGTCAACATAATTACCTTGTACCTGCATAGGCATACATGGGAAAGGAATCAAATTGTCGGTAACCACAATCACTTTATCGGCATACATGTAATCAGCCAGCGAATAGCCCAGTATTCCGCAGGCAGACTTGCCACTGAGAGCATTGGCATTCCCGAACGGGTCAGCGACAGGAGCTGCAATCACAGCGATATCGATATGCACCTCCCCATCCTGAATAGCCTGCACACGGCCTCCATGCGAACGCAACACGGCACAACCTTTCATGCCGCCTTTGCTGGTAAATTTTCCAAGGGGGCCATTCATTGAGCCTTCGATACGGTTGATCGTTCCGTCTTCGAGGTATTTTATCAGGGGATCATGGCATGGAAAAGAAGCCGAAGGAAACCAAACCAGGTCTTTAACGCCCATTTCATGGGCTATGTCGAAAACTGTGTTACTAACCAGGTCTCCGTCGCGAAGATGATGGTGTGTACTGATGGTCATGCCATCTTTCAGTCCGCATTTTTTCAGAGCTTCGGCCAACGATGCCACGGTTTTGATGCCATCATCCGGATAGTCGAGACAAGTAGGAACAGGCGGAGCATGTTTTACTCCGGTGGGCCTGTATTTTCCCACTCCCATAAAAGGAACAACAGGTTTCTCATTTACAATAGTCGGAACTATGCGTCCGATGGCATTAGTCACCAGTTTATCATATTTTTTCATGGCCTTCTTCCCTCCAGTTTTTTGAAATTTTTCCCATGGATATGGCCAGGTCAATTGTTTTCTGAGCCCTTTTTACAACAGGGGCATCAATCATTTTTGTTCCAAGCGACACCACTCCCAGGCCTTTTTCCCCTGCTTCGATAAAAGCATTAACGATTTTTTTTGCTTTTTCAATTTCAGCGGTATCAGGAGCAAAATTTTCATGTATCACCCTGATCTGGCGAGGGTGTATACATCCCATGCCATCAAACCCGAGTGCTTTGGATTTCAAGACATTCTGTTTCAGGCCTTCCATATCGGCTACATCTGAAAACACAGAATCAATAGCCTGTATGCCGGCTGCCTTACAGGCATTCACAAGCATATTACGTGCAAAAAATGATTCTGTTGCATCGCCCGTTCGTCTGACACCAAGATCTGCAGTATAATCCTCGAGACCTATAGCCATAGCAACAATATTTTCTGCTGAAGCAGCTATTTCGTATGCTTTAAGAACTCCCATAGCGCTTTCAACAATCGGCATCAGCCAGATGTTTCCTGAAATATTGTATTGTGCCTTCAGCTCATCAATCCGCTTATTGACCGCATGGATCTGCACGGCTCCTTCGCATTTTGGTACCAAAATCAGGTTCACATTATGAGGTACGATATATTCAAGATCCTCCAATCCGGCAGGAACCTGATTGATGCGCACCATACGTTCGGCGCCATAAAAATCCAGATTACGCAAAGCATTACGCACCATAAAACGGGCTTCAAACTTCTTGTCGGCGGCCACAGCATCCTCAAGATCAAGAATTATCCCGTCAGGATGATGAATACCCGCATTGATCATCAGACTGGGAGCGTTGCCCGGTAAGTACAGGCGCGATATCCTGTTCCGGTCTTTCGCAGTCTGATATTTGTTATTTTCCAGAAAAGGCAGCAGATATTCCATATCTGTTTCAATAAGTTTTTTTACGGCTGCTTCTATGCGGGCAGCAATAACAAAAGGAAGCGCTCCGGAATCCTCGATCACCACCCTGGCATTTTTGATGCTGTAAAATGCCAGAATTTTTTCGATCTCCCTACACACCGATTTGCCGTACAAAGCTTTTACTTTGCTGATCAGTTCCATAACAATTCCGCCCGAATCCGAAATCTCCATAACAACTTGGCAATCCGATCTGATTCCCTTGCCTTTGTTACCAATAATTACTGTTTTGTTTTGTTCCATATCATAATTTTTATAGGCTTCACAAAAGTAGTCAATCATAAAATATTATACGTTTGTTTTAAAAAAAATATAATTTTATGGTATGCTTTTTGAAAAGCTAATTCTAAATTTGTTGTATGAAAATCTGTAGATCCATAAGAATTTTTCTCATACCTGTCATTTTGTTTTTTACAGCAGGGATATCAGCCGTTTCGGCACAATACTCTGAAGAAGAGCTTATAACCACAGGCTACCGTTCTGATGGCATAATAAATATACTGATAGATTACCTTCCTGCGGGCTGGACCTTTCATGAGTCCAACGGTTTTTTCATTATACAGCGTACCGATTCCATCTGGGTACTCAGCGAAAACACCCTCAATGTGCCTTTCGAGAAGCAAAAAGAAAGAAACGAAAGGATCATTAAAAACGGTAAGAGGGCTGTTTCAAAAATTGTTATCCGCTACGAAGACAAATGGGATTTCTTAAAGTTTCAGGAAGCAAGCCTTACGAACTCAGCAGTTCAGAATGAAATCATTCAGTTACCTGAAAAGATAGGCATTAAAGAGTTGAGGGACAGCAAACTCAGCACCAAGGGACATACGGTGTATACCCCTCAGAGTGAAGCAGATGAGCAAAAGATCAGCAAGTATTACGTCGAACGTAAAAAACTGGAAGACAAGATAATCAGAACACCGGACAATAATACACAGAAGTATAGTTTGTTTGTTGTTTCAAAAATCGGTTGCAATGATGATGCCCACATAGTATCTCCTGATGAAGCCTCCGTTGAGTTATACAGCATTATCAGTTTCATAAATGAGATCAGCGGAAAATAAAAAAGGGCTGAATATACAGCCCTTTTTTTATTATTTTCAAAAATTATCAACCTTTACCCTTGGGAGCATTTTTGGTTTGCTGTCCCGGATATTGTTGTGGTTTGGGTTTGGGTTTTGAAGCCGGTTTAGTAGCATTGGCAATAGAATCATCTATGGCTTGTTGTTTGGCAGCAGCAATAGAATCATCAATTTTTTGCTGAACAGCAGCAATAGAATCATCAATTTTTTTCTGAGCGGCAGCAATAGAATCCTGTTTTGCTTTTTCTTTGGCAGCTATCTCTTCAGCGCTTGGCCCACAAGCGACGAGAGCTATCATGCCAGAAATTACTAATAAACTGAATAATTTTTTCATTGTTTTTTGTTTTGGTTATTAATTCGCCGGCAAAGGTAATAAAAAAAATGTGCCTGTATATAAAATTTATTTTTTTTGTCAAATCTTTTTTTTGTTGCTGAAACTAATCAATGTTTATCAATAAACATATTTATTTAGAAATAATTATACTGCATAAGTTTTGTGGATGATTTCACTTGCTTGTGTTTCTGCCCTGACGGATATGTTTCAAAAGGCATAACCCTGTCTGAATATCAGCAGACAGGCAGGCAAAGTATGATATTATTATAGTGCATCTATGTTTCGGACTGCCACGGCAGCTTAGGGTACAGGCATGGACTATCCGGAATTATTATTTGGCATTATTTTTTTTTGATGCCACATTTGTCCGTTGCAGAGCATCGTAACATTTGTAAAATAATTTATGTGAGTTACAAGGTACCGCGTACCGTAATATCAAACACCTGATTATGAGCAAAATATCCATGTTTTGATACATACCAATTGTTTTCACGCCCCCAAAGAGGTATTTATACCCGGTATTATTATGCATCATGAGCATAAAATGTTGACCAATGGAACCATATCCGACCATTTAAATTAATTATGTATGTGGCAGATATAATATTACGGTGCTCTGCACCTTAAAATTATTGTGGGATATTACTGCTTTACAAATATTTTGGGGTGCTGCCCCTGTTGACATTAATTAGCTATATCATGTTATAATGAATACGATGTTTCATTCCTTACTCAGAAATTGTTTTGATTTTATCTTTTCTTATCGCACCTCAGAAAAAGAAATTACCATTTTCTTCACCTTTTTATCAATAGCTGCTAAAAAAAAAGAGGCAGAAAAATCTGCCTCTTTTTTTAAATAATTGAATTTTACTCAATTATTTTTTCTTTGGTGTAGCAGCA
>Ga0209717_1000153_pt1 | contig 85892 bp, 49 predicted proteins | sample AD_UKC048_MetaG_FD_184418 | JGI IMG/M metagenome (GOLD analysis project Ga0209717, IMG submission 184418) | Active sludge microbial communities of municipal wastewater-treating anaerobic digesters from USA - AD_UKC048_MetaG (SPAdes) (version 2) | ecosystem: Engineered > Bioreactor > Anaerobic >...
GACGCCTTTTCCCCGCCGCAGACAATGGGGCTGGCCTACTGTGGTGGGGGCGCGACGGGTTCTGCGCGCCGGATCTCAACTTGACCGGGTGGCGCGGGTGCCGTGGATTCCTCAGGGGCCTGGGGCTTCGGCGGGTGCGGCGCCGGGCGCAGCGGGGGGAATCGGCTGCGGGGCGGGGGCGGGCTGTTCGTCGGTTGGCGCGACGGGCATGGCCCTGGGGGCTTCGGCGGGAGCCGCACCGGGCGCAGCGGGTGTCGGCGGGATCGGTTGGGTTGGTTGCTCGTTAGTCGGCACAACGGGGATGGCCCTGGGCGCCTGGACGGTTCCCGTGCGCCGTCCCCACCAGGGTGAGCGACGAGCCGACCGAGTGGGCAATGACTTGGCACCGTTCTCGACTGGCGCTGCGGCCGGAGCCGCTGATTCCATCGGGGTGGATTCCGGTGGCGGGTTCTCACCGGCGGGCAGCGCGCGGCGCGAGGAGGTGTCCTCCGTTGCAACGACTGGGGTGGGCGCAACCGGCTCGGGCGCGGGCAACGTGAGCTGCCAACAGAGATTGCCGAAAAGGCTGCATCGCCAATACTGGCGGAGGGCCTCTATGCGGTCATCCGCATCGATGCCGTGCCGCAGGCCATCGCCCCTTTCATGCACCAGTCGCAGCGCGGCCGGATCGACACCAAGTTTTTCGAGGAAGGCGATGCCGCGGCGGGCGCCGGCCTCAGCGGATTGGATCATCCGCTCCAGAAGAGCGTCGCTGCGGAGCAGCCAGCGCGCTGAGTCCGCATCAAACACGCCGTCCATGACGAGGTACTTCGCGCGAAGGGCGTCAATTTCGCAGAGGGTGTTGATCCACGAAAGGCAGTCCGCGCTCGGGCTGATGTCCCTTTCGGGTGGCGGGGTTGCGCGCGCCTTACCAGGATCCTCCTGGTAGCCGAATCCCGGGGTGAAGCCGAGCCGACCGCTTGCGCTCTCGCGATTCATGACCTGTCGCTGGGTCCACTCTTGGCGGGCCTCCCACCAGAGTTTTGTGTCCCGCAGCAGTCGGGCCGAGGAAGCGAGGCGGTCGTCGAAGATAAAGGTCTCCTTGAAACGGTCCGCGTTGTCCTTAAGGCCGCGGAAAAGGACCTCGCCCGCGGCGAGACAGGTCGGGATCATTGCAGTGGCCCAGAACTGCGGCTGGCCTGGTGCAGGGTGGCCGGTTTTTTGGGTCAGGGCGGTGGCCATCGACGGGTAGAAATCGGCTTCTTGGTCTTGGAGCAAGAGTCGGGTCTCATGGATGGCGGTGACCAGCCTCGCGCGGGCGACGGCGCGGTCGCCCTCGGTGGCGTCAGAGTTGGGGGCGAACGCCTGCCGGGCGAGGACCTGTGCGCCCTCCACGCGTGCCTGGAGGCGTCCGAGCCAGTCGAGCTGTTCGGCTACGATGAGCGCGGGCAGCAGTTCGTCGCGGTCGAAGACGGGCCGCATTCCCATGCGATCCGCTATCGCCTTCCTGAGCAATTGCGCCTGCTCGTTCAGGGCGGCCGCGTCAAAGTTCTGGCCGGCCGCCTCCCAGCCGGAGATGGCGGCGAGTTTGGCGCGGGCCTCGAGCAGGACCTCTCGTGCAAAATAAGGCTGGCCTGCGCGGTAGGCAGAAATGCCGGCCTCGTGGAGTTGAATGGCCTGCTCCAGCAGGCGGGCCTCGACGGCGTCGAGCTTGCTCAACTGCACGCGGCGTCTCCACATGTTGAGTTCGCTTTCGAGCGTGACCTGCACGCGCTGGCAGCGCTGGCTCAAGAAGTTGAAAAGGGCGGGATCGTGCCTGATGGGGCCGGCCGGTTCGGGGGCCGGGGGCAGCGTCTTGCCAAGCACGACGGTGACGGCCTCCTCGAAGGAGTCGACCAGGGAGCACTCGAGCCCGAGTTTTGCGGCCTGAGCCTCGACCGAAGTCCACGAGTTTGTGCCCGAGAGGTAGACGCGCTGCACGGAGGGGACCACGACCCGTTTGATTCCGGCCTTGGCGGCGGCGCGGAGGCGGCGGTCGAGGCCGGTCACGGCCCCGACCGTGTTGTCTGGATTGATCGTGCCGATTGCGGCGGTGTCTTGGGGAAAGAGCGTGTGCGATGCGACGGCGATCAGACCGATTCCGAGGGCGAGGTTGTTGTCGGGTCCGTCCAGCGCGGGGGGTTCCCGGATCGCCCAGTAGGCGTTTCGCCATGGTTGTTGCCACGCGATGGCGCTCGCGAGCGACGGGAGCCAGAGGTAGTTGCGCATCGTCTCAGAGGCAGCGGGTGTGGCGGCGTCCAGGAATTGGAATGAGAGCGAATTGGTGGTGGAGGCGGCATCCTCGGGCGCGGCCATCCACTGGAGGATGGCGGCCGCGACGTGGCCGTCCGGGGCCTTATCGGCCAGGAGCAGGGGGATGCTCTGTGACGCGGCTTCGTCGATGCGGGTGAGGCGTTCGGGCGCGTCCGCCGCGAGCGCGCCGGCGGTGCAAAGCGCAGCCAGCGTGGCCGATGCACCACGCGACAGTGTCCAGACTGGCTTCGGGCAACGCATGGAATCTTTGCGTTCAGGGCAAGTTCTTTAGTTTGGAGAAACGGTGCGATTTGTCCAACCTGTATCGAAAGTTGAAAATCTTTCCGCAATCCAGATTGAAATACGGGCCGGGTCCGGTATAAAGCCCGCCCGATGCATGGGCTTCAGCAGCTGGTCGAGGCGGGAAAGTTGTCCGCCGATGCCGCCGAGAAACTGAGACTTCTTGGGGTGTCGTCGTTTTGCACCCACAAGAGTTGGGGGTTTGGGCAAGTTCGCTCCTGGGAACTGGTCATGGAGCAGATGATCATAGACTTCCAGGGCAAGTCGGGACACGCCATGCAGTTCCATTATGCGGCGCAGTCGCTCACGCCGCTGTCCGCGGAGCATATCTTGGCGCGGAAGGCGACGGACATCGAAGGGGTGCGCCGCGAGGCGGGCGACGATCCGGTGGCCCTGATGCGTTGCGTGGTGACGAGCCTTGGCCGTTCGGCGACGGCGGCGAACATCGAATCGACGCTTTGCCCGGATGTCATCCCCGCCGGTGAATGGAAGAAGTGGTGGGAGGGGGCCCGGCGCGGGATGAGGCAGGATGGCCACTTCGTGATACCGACTTCCAAGAATACCCCGATCGAGATGCGCGATGCACCGCCGCCGAAGAAGGGCATCGATCCGGGGGAGTTCGATAGTGTCAAGGGAGCCAAGGCGCAGGCGGCGTGGATATCGTCGGCGCTGAAACACGGTGGCCAGATCGCCGCGAAACGGGCGGCGTACGCCAAGATCGTGACGCGGGCAGAGGAGACCCTGCGCAAGACGAAGCATTCGCTGAATGTCGATTTTGCGCAGCTGGCCCTCGTTCGCGATGAGATCGCCGCGCTCGTGGGCGTTGAGCCGGGGGAGGATGTCCGGACGCGGCGGTTGCTGGAGTCCATCCCGGATTTGGGAACGGTTGTGGACTCGCTGCCGGCACCATCACAGGCCCGGGTTCTTTCGGAGTTGACGGAGGGCGATCCGGGGCGGACGGGCGAGCTGGTATCGGTCTTCCTGCGCGTCGCATCGGCGCGCCTGGTTGGGGTGATCAGAGACTTTTTCGCGCAGCGGGGGAATCCGGATGGTTTTCGTGATGCCTTTCAGAAGGGCCTTCGCGAACAGAGCCTTTCTGCGGAAGCGTTGCTATGGCTGCTGAAGAATAGGGACGACGAGGGGCTCAAGGGTCTCGTGGGTCCCCGCATCTTCAGCACACTGCTGGCGGCGATCGAGCGCGATTCGACCGGCGGGCGGCGGGCGACGCGTTTGCACGATGTGGTCGTGGGCGACCAGAATCTGCTGACGGACCTGCTCAAGGGGGCGGACTCGGCCGCGGTGCGCGACATCGGTCGGGCGATCTTGCTGGCGACAGTTTTCAGCGACATGGACCGGCGGTCCCTTCTTGGCCGACTGGTGAAAGCCTTCCCCGAGATGGCGAAGCTGGTGCGGGAGGGGATGGATAGGGCGAGGTCGTCGGAGGGCCGGGGGCACGCGGGCAAGGGCCCCGAGGGCCGCCTGATCGTCTCGTGGCAGAGCCTCGAGCAGCGCAAGCGCGATCTTGACGAATTGATCAACAAGAAAATCCCCGCGAACACGAAAGACATCGCGGTGGCCCGGTCGTACGGGGATCTGAGCGAGAACGCCGAATTCAAATTTGCCAAGGAGCAGCAGAGGGTGCTGAGCCGGCAGCGCGCCGAGCTCGAGCGCGAGTTGCTGCGGGCCACGGGAACCGATTTCAAGGGCACCGACACGTCGCGCGCGGGCATCGGCACCGTGGTGACGGTGTGCGACGAGGGGCGGCGGCAGAAGTTCGCGATCCTCGGGGCCTGGGACACGGATCCCAGCAAGGGCATCGTCTCGTATCTGACCCCGGTGGCGCGGGCGCTCAACCAGAAGGCGGTTGGCGAGCGGGCGGCGATCCCGGGCGATGCGCCGGGCAGCATCCGGGAGGTCGTGATCGAGTCCATCGAGGCATACAATCCTTAAACAGAGAAACAGAGGAGCAGCAGATGAGCGAAATTGTCAGCATACGGGCCCGCGAAGTGATCGACTCGCGGGGCAATCCCACGGTGGAGGTCGATGTGGAACTTGCGGGAGGGGCGATTGGTCGTGCCGCGGTGCCATCGGGCGCGAGCACGGGCGAGCACGAGGCCTGGGAATTGCGCGACAAGGAGGACAAGGCCCGCTACTTGGGCAAGGGGGTGCTGAAGGCGGTCGGGAACGTGAACGGTGAGATCGCCGACAAACTCATCGGGGCCGATGCGCTCGACCAGGTCGCGGTGGACCGCGCGATGATCGAACTGGACGGCACAAAGAACAAGAGTCGCCTGGGGGCCAATGCGATCCTCGGCGTCTCGCTGGCGACGGCGAAGGCGGCGGCGGACTGCGTGGGCCTGCCGCTGTTCAAGTACCTGGGCGGGCCGAACGCGAAGGTGCTGCCGGTCCCGTTGGCCAACGTGATGAACGGCGGGGCGCACTCGGATGCCCCCATCGACTTCCAGGAATTCATGATCGTGCCCAGGGGCGCGCCGACGTTCGCAGAAGGGCTGCGCATGGGCGCCCAGGTGTTCCACCAGCTCAAGAAGGTGCTGCACGACAAGGGGCTGAGCACCGCGGTGGGCGACGAGGGCGGCTTCGCGCCGAACCTCAGCTCGACCGAGGAGGCGCTCGAGGTCATCGCGAAGGCGATCGAGGCGGCCGGTTACAAGATTGGCGATGACGTGGCCTTTGCGCTGGACGTGGCCTCCAGCGAATTCTTCGACGCCAAGAAGAACAAGTACGTCTTCAAGAAGTCCGACAAGCGCGAGCTGAGCGGCGACGAGATCATCGCGTTCTACCAGAAGCTGCAGAAGAAGTTCCCGATCATCAGCATCGAGGACGGATGCGCGGAGAACGATTGGAAGAACTGGAAGAAGCTGACCGACGCCATGGGCAAGGACACCCAGCTCGTGGGCGACGATTTGTTCGTGACGAACGTCGAGTTCCTGCGCCGCGGCATCAAAGAGGGCGTGGGCAATTCGATCCTGGTCAAGGTCAATCAGATCGGGACGCTGACCGAGACCCTGGACGCCATCGAATTGGCCAAGCGCCACAAATACACCGCCGTCATCAGCCATCGGTCGGGCGAAACCGAGGATTCAACAATCGCGGACATCGCCGTGGCGACCAACGCGGGACAGATCAAAACCGGCTCGTTCTCGCGCTCGGACCGCATGGCGAAATACAACCAACTGCTCCGCATCGAGGAGCAGTTGGGCGATAGCGCCATCTACGGGTGGAAGGACTGATCCAGAAACCCGGGCAACGGGATTAGGAGTTATAGAAAAGGCGTCGCCCGCGTGGGCGGCGCCTTTTCCGTTTTTGCGGTAGTGGGCAGCATCGAATGCGCGCGGGGGCGCGCTAGCCAGAGTCGTCCACGCGCCGGATTATTCAGGGTGAAAGTTCTGGGGGCGGGGCCGTTTTGGACTGCGGTGGCAGAGCGAAGCGGCGACACCGCTTTTGCCTCCGGCGGAGCCGAAGCCGATGGCCCCGGCTCGCGCTTCGCGCGCTGCCAAAGCGGTGGCGCCGTCCGGCGGTTGCCGGACTCTGCCACCGCAGTCCAAAACCCTCTTGGCCCGGATCCTGGGTCGGGGCACGATCCGCGCCCGCGAACAGCGCCCTATTTTCGAGCTAGCGCTGGACGGTGACGACGTACCATGTGGCGGGGGGTGATCCGAGGGGGAGGGACCATCCATCGGTGGAGCGGGTGGCCGGAATGGGGGGGCCGAGGGGCCGTCCGGCGCCGTCGAGGGGCTGCGCCTGGATGGCGGAGGCGCCGTCGAGCGCACGCAGAACGACGTTGCCGGTGACGGGTTCGATTCGGGTGGGGGCCTCGCCCCAGTTCGCAAGGGATTTTCGCTTTTCATCCCACCGCATACCTGTGTTGGCGACGCGGGCGCCGACGGTGAGGAGGAGGCGAGAGGCGCGGGCGATGGGCTGATCATCGAGGGCCCCGAGCGTGACGGCGCAGAATGCGGGCGAAAGCCCCGAGGGGTCGAGGTGGCGGGTCAGGGCCTTGCGCTCCGCGCGGAAGCCGATGATGGCCTGCGAACGAGCGGCATCGATGGTGACGCATCCGGAGTTCTTGCCGGCCGTTTGCCAGAGCATTTCGCCGGTGTCGGATCTGATCGGATCGGAGGGCGCGGGGTCGAAGCTGCCGGTGGGAGGCCCATCGAGCGAGGTGATGCGGGTGGCGTGGACGAGGGGCAGGTCCGCCGGAAAACCGGGCGTAAAGAACGGGTTCTCTGACGTGGACAGGCGCATGCTCTCGATGACCTGCTCGTGCGAGTACGAGCGGCCGACCGTGCGTTTGGCGGGTTGGATGTCGCCCCGCAGGAACATGAGGGCGCCCGCGGCCAGCAGCGGGACTTTGACGGGATCGGGCGCTATGTCGAAGTGCCCGATCGCGCCCCGCAGCCTGGCCACGCTTTCGTGGGCGAGCGTGTAGGCGAATATGCCGTCCCAGTCCTGGAATGCGGCGTACGCGGCGAGGATCGGCAGACCTTCGGCAGCGTACTCATTTGGGAACGGGTGGTTAACTTCAGAGACGGTGTAGGGTCTGCCCGCCACGGCGGTGCGCGCGAGCTGGACGATCGTGGATTTCCCCGGCTCGTCCACCATGGGGGTATTGCCGATCGTGAAGCCCGATTTTTTTCCGGTCTTTGAGTCCTTCAGATAGTTCGGGTGCTGCCAGTAGACATGGCCATCGACGACATCGAGCATCGCTAGGGAAGAAGTGAGCGGGTAGCCAGATCGATAATGGTTGTGGTCGCTGGTCCCGGCGATGGGGCAGCGGAGCTTCAGTTCGTCCCGCAGGAAACGCGACATCCTGCGGAAGAAGGCGAGTTCCGTCCCCATGTAGAACGATGCCTCCGAGCGGAAACGCAATTCCGATGCCTTGGAAAATTGTTCTGGGCCCAGGCGCGGGACGGGATCGCTTTCGCCGACCCCGGCCTCGGAACGGAGCGCCGCGATTTCGGCTGGTTTTCGGTTGGCCTTGAGCCAGGTGTTGAACTGTTCGTCCAGCAGCGAGGCGTAGGATGGGGGTATGTCGGACCAGACGTCTCCGGGCGGGGTGGCCTGTCGGCCCTTGAGGCGACCCGAGAACCATGACTCGACCAGGGAGTTCTCGTTGACGAGTTCGACAATCGCGACGGCGGGCTCGGCGCGATACTCGTTGCCGGTGTATGGGTTCTTGTGGCAAAGCAACTGGCGGGCGAACTCCTCCTGCAGGGCGATGAGGCGGGGATCGAAATAGGTTGCGGCCTTGCCGACGCCGAGGAGTTCTGCGTCGCGGACGCCGTCGGCGGCCTTCCAGCGGCGGCCGACATTGAGATTCAGGTCGGTGTAGACGCCGCGCCGCTTGAGTTCCGCGATGAAGCGATCCAGGCGATCGAGTTGCGCGGCGTCGATGCGCCGGGTGTCCTCGCCTTGCGCAATGAGGCCCCGCGGGGCGGGGATATCCATGAAGTGGAGGCGCACGCAATTTATGCCGAGGCGCGCGATGTGGGCGGCGATCGCCGGTGCCTCATCGGGCTCGGGAAATGCCGCGGCCATCGAGAGGTTGACGCCCCAGAATCGGAGTCGACGGCCGTCGGCGGTCGCGAAATGTCCGTCTTTGGTTTGAACGAAGCCCGCGTTTCCCGCTGGGGCATCGAGCAGGCGGGAGAGATCGGCGGGTGATTCGACGGGGGTCAATGGCCACTCGACGGGGAACGGGGGCCAGTCCTCGGTGCGGGCACTCGCCATGGCCATCGAAATGGTCGCCAGGGCGGTGAGGGCTCTGCTCGTGAGACGTGTCATGGTGCCTGGGTGGATCGGTTGCCAACGGATGCGGTCGGGGCAGGGTGTGGCGCGGGGAGGGAGCGTGTCAATGGGGCTCTGATGGGGCAGTGGCAAAGCCATTGCGGCGCGGCGGCAGTCTGGTATAAAGACCGACCCCTATGGCAGTGAAACGAGAGCAGTCCAAGAAAACGTCTGGGCGAAAAGGCCCCAAGCGCCGCAGTCCCGTCCTCACCGAGGACACGCAAAAGGTCATGCAGCGGCTTCGGCAGGCGGTGGGCTATCCCGTGATCGCCTATTGGACGTCATCGGGCGGCTCGATCTGCCAGAACGACGTGATGGCGATGTCGCACATGCTGGACAGAGACCGGGTCGGGCGCGTGGTGGGGCTGTTCCTGAAATCGGATGGCGGCAACCCGGAGGCGGCGCTCCGGCTCGTGCACTTGCTGCGGGCGCATTTTCGGAAGATCGTGCTTTTCGCGCCATTCGAGTGCGCGTCGGCCGCGACGATGGTGGCGCTGGGTGCGAACGAGATCCACATGGGGTCGACATCGTATCTGACCGCGGTGGACACGTCGCTCAAGCACGACCTTTCGCCCGTCGATCACCGCAACTATCTGGTCTCGGTGAGCCAGGACGAGGTGAGCCGCATCCTTCGACTCTGGGGCGAGCAGCGCAGTGGGCAAAACCCGTATCCGGAAGTGTACAAGTACCTGCACCCGCTGGTGATCGGCGCGCTGGACCGGTCGAGTTCGCTGTCGATCCGGATCTGTCGGGAACTGCTCGCCTATCACCTCAAGAGCCTGCCGAAGGCGACGCGCATCAGCAAGGAACTCAACTCGGCGTACCCTTCTCACTCGTATCCGATCACCGCGAAGGAGGCGTCGCGGCTGGGCCTGAACATCAGAGAACTGGACGGGAAGGTCGAGGGATTGCTCCGGGAGCTCAACGGCCTCTATTCCAGGATGGCACAGGTCATCACGGACGATTACGACGAGATGAACTATCACAACCAGGAGATCTGCAACATCCTGGAGCGCGAGGGGAGGCAGGTCTATTTCCAGGTGGATAAAGACTGGCACTACCGGAAGGAGGAGCGCCGGTGGGTGACGCTGAACGACAAGTCGAGCTGGCGGGTGGTGGGACGCATCAAGGGGCGTTGGACCAACAAGCAGTTCTTCATCACCTGATGGCCCCGGAACCCGATGGGGCGCGGACGCCGTGGTGAAGCTGTCTCAAAACAAGGGCGGCGCATGGCGTTCGCCTTGCCTTGCGGCGTCTCGCGGAGACGCGCTACAGGATCTTGGGCACGCCATGCGGGCATCCTGGGGAGGGCCCGCGGCCTGAGGCTGTCTCAAAACTCAAACGCCCAACACGGAACATCCAACAATCAATGCCCATCTGATGGTAGAGGGGACGTCCAATGGTGTGCGGCGCGCGACAATGCACGGCATCTCAAAGAGATGCCCTACAAAATTTGTAGGCCGCCTGTGCCAGGCGGCTCGGCTCAGAGGTTTTGAGACACGCTCGCCTCGCGGGCCGGGACGGCCAAGGAATCGCGCGACCCGTGGGACGCGGACGCCGGGGCCGGCGTCCCTCCCTGCATGGCCTCCCGCCAGAAGCTAGGCCTTGGCCCTGCGCGCCACGGCGATCTCGTAGGCGCGGGCGAGCGAACGCTGGAGTTCTTCAACGCGGAGCGGTTTGGTGAGGTAATCGTCCATGCCGGCGGCCAGGCAGGCCTCGCGGTCGCCCTGCATGGCGTCGGCGGTGGTGGCGATGATGTGGGGGCCGGCGGAGCCAAGGCGGCGGCGGATTTCACGGGTGGCCTCGAAGCCATCCATGATCGGCATGCGGACATCCATGAGGATGACCTCGTAATGCTTGCGCTCGAGCGCCTTGAGGCACTCGGCGCCATTGTTCGCAATATCGGCCACGTAGCCCATCTCCTTGAGCAGCGAGTGCGCTATCTCCTGGTTGATGAGGGCATCTTCCGTGATGAGGATGCTCATGGGGCGGCGCTCGGCGAGGCCGGCCTCGATGTGGGTCTCCGCGCCGGGCGCCGCCGAGGCGGGCGGCCTGCCGGCGACCGCATGGCGGACGGCCTCGAGGAGGTGGCTGCGGGCCAGCGGGCGGTAGATGATCGCCGCGAAGAGGGTGTCGTCATCGGGCTGCCCGGTGTCCGTGGAATCGGTGAGCAGCAGCATGGGCAACGAAGCGCCATTGGGCTCTTGCCGGATGGCGCGGGCGAGGGCGCGGGCGTCGAGCTCGGGGGGTTCGTGGGCGATGAAGATGACATCGATGGGCTGGCCGGAGCGGATGACGCTGAGTGCCTCCGGGGCGTGGGCCGCAGCCTGGGTGCGCACGCTCCATGCGGAGGCGTGACCCACGATCGCGTCGCGGCAGCGGACATCGCGCTGCACCACCAGCAATTGGCGACCGGCGATGGCGGAGCGCTCGCCGCTCACGTGGCGCTGGACGGCGCGGGAGCCCTTGATCGCCTCAATGATGAAATCCAGGGCCGAGCCGCCCTCGGTCAGGCGGTTGACCCGCAATTCGCCGCCCATCAGCTCCGCGATGTGCTTGGAGATGGCGAGCCCCAGCCCAAGACCCCCGTAGCTCCGCATCGCGGTGATGTCGGCCCGGCTGTAGGAGTGGAACAGTCCCTCTATCTCCTCCTGCCGGAATGGAAAGTCCCAGCCCCGGATCGAGAAGGTGACGCGGTGCCGCCCGTCGGCGCAAGGCGCGCCAGCGACGCGGACCAGGAGCCGGCCACCGTCGATGACGGTGAGGGCGCCGCCGACGAGAGTGGAGATGGCATGCCCGACGCGTTTCTCGTCGGCCACCAGCGTCGATGGGGTCGAATCCTCCATCTCATAGGCGAGATCCACGTGGCGCTCGGTGGCCTTGGGCGCCATGCTGGCGAGGGCATCATCCAGGCACCGCTGGACCTCGAACTCGGTGTTTTGAAGAACGAGCTGGCCGGACTCGATCAGCGAGAAGTCGAGGATCTGGTCGATGATCCGCATGAGGGCATCGCCGGAGGAGTAGGCGGTCTCGGCGAGCCGGCGGATCTCCGGCTCAAGCTTGTGATTCAGCATGAGGCTAGAGGCGCCGAGGATGGCGTTCATCGGTGTCCGTATCTCATGGCTCATGTTGCGGAAGAACTGCGATTTGGCCTGGGTGGCGGAGGCGACGGCCGCGAGCGCGTCGGCGATCTCCTTGTTCTTGCGCGCGATCTCGGCCTCGTGTTCCTTGCGCTCGGTGATGTCCTGGAAGGCGAACACCATGCCGACCGGATGGTCCTTCTCGAGCATCCGCGAGGCGATGAACTCGACGGGGAATTCCTTGCCGTCCTTCCGCCGGAAGGGCTGGTCCTCCAGATAGCGGCCCGTCGGCGGCGCGGCGGGGCGGTCCGGCGCGGGCGGCCGAACCAGATCCCAGAAATTCCTGCCCAGCACCTCGGCGGCATCACAGCCGAGCATCTTGGCGCCGGCGCGGTTGATGAAGGTGCATGGCAGGGAGGCGTCGGTGCCGCAGATGCCCTCGCCCGCGGATTCGAGAATGAGCGAGCGGCTCTCGGCGAGGTGGCGGATCTCTCGGGTCATCCGATTGAGCGCGAGGTAAACCACGATGCCGACAAACGCCATGCCGGCGAGGGTGATCAGGGCGCTCCGCAGGAGGATGTTGTTCAAGGCGGCGGAGTAAGGCGCCATCCGCGTCGCCACTTCAAGCATGCCGATGACGTTGCCCTGCTCGTCGCGAATGGGGTCGAACGCGCCGAGATAGCGTTCCCCCAGGTCGAGGGGAACATACTGACCGCGGAAGCCCTTTTCCCCCTTGAGAACGGCGGCCGTCGCCTCCTTGCTATCGGCCCTCGTGCCTATGGCGCGATTCCCACCCGGGAGCGGAAACGCCGTGGCGATTCGGTTCTCTCCCTGATAGATCGTCGCGATGCCGCTGACCAGGGCCGTGATCTCATCGACGACATCGTTATTGGCGTTCAGCGCGGTCTGTCCCGCAAAGAGCTTGCCGTCCTGGACGCGGAAGGTCTCACCGTGGCGCTTGAGGATATTCCAGGCGACGCGCATGCGGTCTTCCTGCTCTTCTTGGATGCGCTTGTAGAACGAGTTCCTGACCTCGAAATAGACGGCGCTGATGAGCACGCCGCCCATAAGGGCGACCAGCCCCAGCGTGTAGAGCGTGACAATGTGTTTTCTCTGCATGGCGTTTGACCTTTCAGAATCTCATGGTTTGGCGGCGGTCTTCTTTGCCGGCTGGGCGCCGTAAAAGGCGCGGAACATATCCCCCGCCACGGTGCCCGCCGTCGAGCCGCCGTGCAGGTCCTGGTCAAAGTCGCCCTCGACCATCACGGCGAAGGCGTATTCCGGGTTGTCGGCGGGCAGATAGCCGCCGAACCAGGCGATCTGGCGCGGCTTGGTCTTGCTTCCGACCTGCGCGGTGCCGGTCTTGCCGGCGACACGTATGCCGGGCACCTGGGCCTGCCTGGCGGTGCCCTGTTCCGTGACCGAGACCATGGCGTCGCGGAGCGGGGCGAGCATCTCGGCATTGACGTTGGCGCGATGGATGACCTCGACCGGAAATTCCTTCACGACGCGCCCTCGCTCATCGACGATGGCCGAGACGACACGCGGCCGATAGAGCAGACCGCCGTTGGCGATGGCGCCCATCCAGTTGGCCATCTGGATGGGGGTGACGAGGACGTCGCCCTGGCCGATGGAGGCGTTGGCGACGTCGCCCTGGCCCATGGTGCGCTGGTGGGTTTTGAGGACAAACTCGGGCGTGGGGAAGAGGCCTGGGTGCTCGTCGGGGAGCAAGATGCCCGTGGGGCGACCGACGCCGAGGTCGAACGCCGTGCGGATGAGGTTGTCGCGGCCGGCGCGCAGGCCGGTGTCCATGAAGTACGAGTTGAACGAGAGGGTGAGCGCCTCGTGGAAAGACACGGCGCGGTTCTCTCGGGGCAGTCGGAACTCGATGTTGCCGACCCTGTAGCAGCCGTTGGCGTTGACGGTGCGATTGGGGTCGAAGGTGCCCGCCTGCATGGCGGCGACGGTTGTGACCGTCTTGAAAGCGGAACCGGGCGGGTTCGGCTGGCGGTGGCAGCGCGGCAGGAGGGGATTGAGCCGGGAGGTGACGAACGACTGCCAGAGTTCCGGGGCGACCACGGGCACGAAGTCGTTCGGATCGAACAGCGGCCACGAGGCCAGCGCGGCGGTGTCGCCGCTATCGACGCGGAGCACGACGATGGCGCCGCGGCGACTGGTGGAGAGAGCGCGCTCGGCCTCGCGCTGGAGGCGGGCATTGATCGTCGTCAGGAGGGTGGCGCCGAAACCGGCGTCCTCAACGACGGCCGCCTTCTGGCAAAAACCGTCGGGCGTGGTCGCGAGGGTGAACTTCCCGGGCTTGCCGGTGAGGGCCTCGTTGAAGACCAGTTCGAGCCCCGCGGCGCCAGCATAATCATCATAGATGACCTCCTGCGCGACGTAGCGCCCCCAATTGCGTCCCTGGGTGCGCTTGAGGTAGCCGACGGTGTGCGCGGCAAGCGTGCCCTCGGGATAGACGCGGCGCGGGTATTCCTGGAGGGCGAATCCCAGTTCGGCGAGAGGGCTGCGGGGGAATGCCTCGACCTGTTCGGCGGTGAGCTGGTCGTAGGCCTGGATCGGATGATACCGCTGGAACTGGTAGCGCGCACGCAGCTCGGTGGGGTTGATCGCGAGGTCGGAGACGCCGAGCCACTTCACGGCGGCGTTCAGGCGCTCCGTGGCCCACGCGACGGCCTCGTCGGCGGTGGGGGCGATGTCCATGCCGGGCCATGGCAGCACCAGCGCGGTGAACTGCTCGGTGGTCGCCAGCAGCGTGCCGTCGGCGCTGGAGATATTCCCGCGGAGGCCGGGCATGCGGTACTCGGCGAAGCGCGGGATCACGTCGCTGGAATAATCATCCGGGTTGGGGATATCGGCCGTCCCAACGTCGTCCATCGAGGCGGCGAACAGATTGCCAAACCAGTCGGACCAATCGCCACTCTCGCGGACCTGCGTGGCGACCTCGGCGCTCGGGTGCTTGGCGGCCTCGAGCTGGCTCTGGCGCAGGTAGGCGAAGAAATGGCCTGGGCTCGGATTGAGATGCGCCAGGCCCTTGACCACGCCGGTCCTGCGATCGACCTCGACCTTGGTGAGGGTGTCCTTGGGCACTGGGAAGGGCCCGCCGCGCGGTTCTTCCTCCTCTGAGAGGACGCGACCCATGACGGCGCCCCACAGCGGGATCGCGGAATTGGCGGCGGAGACCTTGTCGCCTATGGGGATAGACTTGTCGAATCCGACCCAGACGCCGCCGACGAGATCGGTGGTGTAGCCAGCGAACCACGCATCCCGGTATCCGGCGGAGTAGCCGGGCATTCCTACGACCGGCACCGGGAAGGACTGGTTGACGGTGAGGCTTCGGCCGATGCCCTCGCGGGTTACGGTCTGGAGCGTGAGGGTCGTCTGCTGCGCGACGACTGGATCGAGCACCTGCTTGGCCGCGACCTGATCGCGGGAGAACAGGACGGCGCCATGGGTATTCACGATCTTTCGGATCGTGTGGAGTTTGCGCTGCTGGCCGCCGTCGGCGAGAATCTGATACATCGAGATGGTCTCCCACAGGGTGAATGGGCTCATGTTCCAGACGGCGTCGGCGCGGTTCGTGGCGGGTTCACCCACCCCGGCCGAGGCGAACCAGTGGCTCAGCCGATCGGCGCCCAGCTGGAGGCCGACGCGGGTGGCGCTGGCCTGGTTGCCCAGCGCCAGCGCATCCTGGATCGTGAGGAACCGCGCCTTCAGGTCTCGGTCCGGGTCCCCCAGAGAGGCATCCTCCTGCCTGAGCGCGGCCGCATCGCTGATGAATGTGGCGTTGATCATCGAGGCCGGGTGAAGGCCAAGGTCCTGAAAACCGAGCGCGTAGATGATCGGCTGGAGCACGGAGCCGTTTTCGCGCCGGGCCATGGTGACGTGCTCAAACTGGTTCTTCTGAAAATCGCGGCCACCGATGAGGACTCGCACCTCGCCGGTCTTGACCTCGGCAATGAGGGCGGCCCCCTCGATGGGTTCGGCGGGAGCATTGGCGAGGAGCAGGCGTTCCTGCACCTGGGGCTGGGACTCGATCCGCTTGAGCCCGACGCCCAACTCGGTCTCGGCGGCCTCCTGGAGGCCCTTGTCAAACGTGGTGTAGACACGCAGGCCCTGGGGCGCCTCGTCCTCGTCCAGGCCAAGGACCTCGTTGAGCTCGCGGGTGACGACGGCCGTAAAGTAATTGGCGCGGAGAGACGGTTTGGCGGGCTGGACGACGATCTTCTGGGCGCGTGCCTCGATGAGCTGCTGTTGGGTGATGAAACCAAGGGAGGCCATCTTATCGAGGGCGACATTGCGCCGGAATCGCGCGGTGATGAAATCCCTCCTCGGCGACCAGCGGTTGGGGGCCTTGATGATGCCCGCGAGCATGGCGCACTCGCCTGCGGTCAGGTCTTTGGCGGGCTTGCCAAAGTAACCCTGGGCCGCGGCCTCCACCCCGAAGTAGCCTTTCCCGAAGTAGATGCGGTTCAGGTAGAAATCGAGGATCGTCTCCTTGTCGTAGGCCTTCTCGACGCGCAGGGCCAACATGGCCTCGAGGATCTTGCGATCGATGGACTTCTCGAAGGTGCCGATGAGGTGCTTGGAAAGCTGCTGCGTGAGGGTGCTGCCGCCCTGGGCGAAGCGCATCTGCCGGATATTGGTCAGCATCGCGCGGCTCAGGCCCTGCAGGTCCAGGCCGTGGTGCTGGTAGAAACGCTCGTCCTCGATGGCGATGACGGCCTTCCGCATCATGTCGGGGATGTCGCCGTGCCCGAGCACGACGCGATTCTCGACGAATATGCGGCCCAGCTCTTCGTCGTTGCGGTCGAAGAAGAGGTTTGTCTCGGTATAGTTCTTCAGCTCTTCGAGGTTGATGGCATCGGCGCGGCGCTTGTAGTCCCAGAAAGGTCTCCAAAGCACGGCGACCATGATGGCGGTCAGCGCGACGGCGGACCCTGCACCGATGAGGAGCCAGCGGCGGATGCGCGCCTTCCAGGGCCTATCCGGCGTTGGCTGGATCACGGGTTGCGGGGGCGGGGGCGGGGGTGGCGCCTCCTGGGGTTCAGCTTGAGGTTGCGGGGGTGGCTCCGGCACGCCTGGCGCCGTCAGCGCGAACAGCGGCGAGGCGGGCGGGGTGGTAGGCGGCGGCGGGATGGGTGGTGGCGTGTGCGCGGGCGTCTGCTGCGGCACCCAGGCCTTCGGGTGCAAGGGAGGCAGGGGGGCCATTGGTTCGGTCGGCCTCCGCGGCTGGGGTTTGAAGGGATCGAGCGCCATGTTCTCCTGCTATCGTCGGAAAAAGGGTAGGCCGCGTCTCGGCTTTCGTGCCGGTTGCTGCGGGGGCGCGGCGGGCGGGGCATTGGTCACGGTTTCAACTGGAGCGACGGCCTGCGCCACGGGGACGTTGGTTTCCACGGGCACCGCCCTCGCGACCGGAACTGCGACCGGAACTGCGGCGGGGGCCGCTGCCGGGAGGGCCGCTGCCGCGAGCGGTTCGGCGCGCGGCGGCTGCGCCGCCGGGGCCACTGGCGGCGATGGCGCGGCGGCGGCCCCCAGGGCCGAGGGTTCTGGCGCCTGCGGCGCCGGAGCGACGGCGGGTGGCATGGGCTGGGATTCCGGTGCCTGCGGCGGCTGGGGTTCGGTTGCGGCACTCTGGGGTGAGCCCTGGACCGGGATGGCTGGCAATGCGGCGGGGGCGGGCTCCGGGTCTTGGACCACGGTGACGGCGGCCTTGGGCGTTGAGCCGAATTGCCATGCCAGATTCCCGAGCAGCCCGCACCGCCAGAGTTGTTTGAGCCCCTCGAGGCGCAGCGAGTCATTCTTGGTGTAGCGCAGGAAGGTGCCGCGCTCGTAGATCATGGCGAGCAGGTCGCTCTCCATGCCGATGTCATCGGCGAGCGCGATGCCGCGGCGCGCGGCGCGATCGGCGGACTGGAGCAGCGACTGGAGGATGGGCTCGTTGGCCAGGGTCCATCGCTGCGTCGCAACATCGAGCTCGCCGCCGAGCCGTATGTACTTCTGTTCGAGGAGCGCCGTCTCGCAGTAGCCGTTGACCCACATCATGCATCGGGCCGCGTCGCTGAGCTCATCCACCGGCGCCTTCGGGATGGCGGCCTTGGGCGGCTGATAGGCGGCGCCGGGCCGGAAACCCACGCGCCGCAATCCCGCGGGCCCGGAATCGGGGCGCTGGATCTTTTCCAGTTTCCCGCGCATGTCCTCCCACTCCTCCTTGGCCCGCCGGACCATCAGCGAAAATGCGGCGAAACGCGGATCGAACACCAGCACGCCGCTGAAGCGATTCGCGTAACGGCGCAGGCCGTCGGCGAGATCCTCCGCCCGGGCGAGGTGCGCCGGCATGAGCTGCGGCAGCCAGAGCGTCGCGCGATCAAAAACGGGGAATTCCCCATCCGCCCCAAGCGCGGCATAGAGGGAGCGGAAATTCATGGGGTTCTCGACCAAGAAAGCACTGCTTCGCCACGTGGCAAAGAGCGCGTCGCGCGCGTACTGGCGCTGTTCTGGGGATGCGTCGGATCTGGGGGCGAACGCCTGGCGGGCGAGCACCTGCGCCCCCTCCATCCGGGCATCGATCCCATAGAGCCATTCGGCCTGCTCGGAAAGAACGAGGGCGCTGCGCAATTCCCCCTTGTCGAAGCCGGGCCGGTACATCGCGTCGATGATCTTCTTGCGGATTTCATTGACAGCCCCGTCCCACGCCTTGATGTCCGGATTGGTCCCGCGCTCCTTCCACTGCGCGAGCGCCCTTGCGCCCGCGTCGGCCTTCGCGAGGAGCAGTCGGGCCGCATATACCTTGCCCGAGCGAAAGGCGTCGCCGCCAAATTCAAAACTCTGGCGCACCTCGGCCCAGATGGGCCGCTCGCTGGCCGGGAGGCTCTCTTCGGCGGGCCAGCCCTTCGACAAGTCCGCAAGACGGTTGAACTCCCCCTCGCATTCGGCGGCGAGGGCATTGAAAATCTCGGGGCGATAGCGGGGTTCGACGTCGAGCCTGGGATCGGGCGGCAGCTCTCGGTCGAGGGCGATGCGCGCGGCCTCCATCAGGTCCTGTGCGACAAGGGCCTTCAGGTTGAGACCGGAGGCGATGTTGTCGGCGTTGAGGAGGCGGCCATCCTCGGTGGCAATGATGCGCTGGTTGACGGCGATGATCACCCTGCGCAGGCCGGCCGCTGCCGCCGCCCGGAGGCAGGCGGGCAGATCATCGACGGGGCCGAGCGAGTTATCAGGATTGAGGCCCGCCACGACCGCCAGGTCGGCCGGATACGCCACGCCTCCCGCGCCGGCCATGAGACCAATGGCGAGGGCACAGGCCGTCTCGGGCCCCAGCCGCTCCGGCGCCTCCATGACGTCGAACATCGCCCCGCGCCACGTTTGCTGCCAGGCCATGGCCGCGGCGAGCGCCGAGGACCATAGCTGGGGCCCCGCGCCGGCGGCCGCTCCGGCGGCGGACCCGAGGAACCGAAACTGGAGCATCTCGAGGTTCGATCGCGCGGCACCTTCCGGATTCCACAGGATGCGCGCGATCGCCACGGCGGGTTTGTTCTCCGGGCCGCGCCCGAGGATAACCGGCATCCGCAGCTCGAACAACGAGGGTGAGCGCCTCAGCTCGGGAGACTCGGCGACCGCGCGCCCCACGAGACAAGCCATGGCCACGGCGAGCGCCATCCCCGCGGTGACGCACGACCTCCGATGACGCTGATTGCCCAATCGCATCGTGAAACTTATAAGTTAGCCGCAGCTTCTCAGGAATTCCAGTTGGACTCAATACAAGGACGAGAACGCCCGAGCCCTGGTCGCAATTCTCAATTCCGGCTTCATTCGATGATCGTCACCCGGTGGCCGACCTCGGCAATGTGGAAGAACGTCCTCGCATATTCGGGCGGCAGTCGGATGCATCCGTGTGAGGCCGGGAACCCAGGCACGTAGCCCGCGTGGAGCCCAAAATTCCCGCAGCTCAGGCGCATGAAATAGGGCATGGGGACCCGGTAGATGGTGGAGATCCAGTGCCTGTATTTATTCGTGATGACGTACTCGCCTTTCGGTGTCCGATAGCCGGATCGGCCCGTCGAGACCGGGCTCGTGAGTTTGATCTTGCCATCCTGCCAGAGGCGGGCGGTCTGCTCGGAAAGATTGATCTCGATGTAGACGCCCTTCTCGCGGCCCCCGGGTTCTTTGCCCAAGAGCACCTGCATGATTGCCGTGTGCCCCTCCTCGGCCGCAAAATTGATGGGATAATGCTTGTTCCGCTTTGTGGCGACATCTGGCTTGGCGCCGGCCGCGAGGAGGATCCGGGCGGTTTCGGTGTCGCCCTGTCCGGCGGCGATCATCAGGGGCGTCACGCCTGAGTCGTGCTGGAGGAAATAGCGGATTTTCTCCGACGCGAGCAGCGCGAGAAAGGCTTGCGAGGGCGGCTCGGCGAGCGTGGCGTTGGGATCGGCCTTGTGATCGAGGAGCAGTTTTGCGGCCTGGGCCTCGCGGCATGCGACCGCGACGGCGAGCGGCGTTTGCCCCTCGCGACCGGAGCGCGACGGGTTGGCGCCGGCAGCGAGGAGTTTCTCGACCAGCCGCAGATCGCCGGAACGGAGCGCGATGGACAGGGCCGGTTCCCCCCCGGGCCCAGTCCGATTGGGGTCGGCCTTGGCCTTCAGCAACAGGTCGATGAGGGTGGTGGAGCGCTGATTGATGGCCTGGACGAGCCACGGGGAAGGAGCGGCACCCGCGGCGAGCAGGGTGCGCGCCAGGCGCGCGTCGTTCCTTTCGAGTGCGACCTGCATCGGGGTTTTGCCTCCGGCACCGCGGGTGTCTGGATCGACGCCGTGGTCGAGCACGAGCGAAACGAGTTCATGGTCCCCGCGATCCACGGCGATCGCCAGCAGTCGGCCAGCGCTCTTGGATATTGCGCCCGTTTTATAGAGCAGCGCGACCAGGGTGTTGTCGCCGCCGAGGACGGCGGCGTCGAGAGGCGCGCGACCCCGGGCATCGGTGGCGCTCGGATCGGCCCCATGGCGGAGCAGCAGAGCGACCATTGAGGCGTTGGTGGCGCAGACCGCAGTGGTCAGGGACGGCACGCCGCCGGGGGCCGGGATGTTGGGATTGGCGCGCGCGCCCAAGAGCGTGACCGCCATGGGCTCGTCGTTGCGAGAGACTGCCAGCGGCAGTGCGGCCCATCCGTCTGCGGCCCTGATGTCGGGTGCCGCGCCCGCCCGGAGGAGCGCATCCGCCAAGCGCGAATCGCCGAGGCGCACGGCATGGACAAGTGCGGGTTCCCCGGGGCGGATCGTTGCGCTGCCAGACGCCCCCTTCTCCAGCAAGAGCGCCACCAGTTCGGGCGACGGCAGGCGCAACGCATACGACAGGGGCGTTGAGCCCGAACCGTCCGCCACATTCACGTCGGCGCCGGACCGTATGAGCAGCGAGACGGTCGCCAAGCGATTGCTCTGGGTGGCAGCGATAAGGGCCGTCCTGCCCGAAGCATCGCGGGCCGAGACAGGCACACCGGCGACCAGAAGCCGCCCGATGATATCGGCGTTCCCCGCCTCCGCGGCCGCGATCATCGATGCGGGTTCCGGGGCGATGCCAGCCCTCTTCAGCCGCTGACGGGCCTGGTCGGCCGGCGTGCCGCACCCCGCGATGGCCATGGCCAGCGCCAGGGCGACGGCCGTCGCGCCATCCGGGCCACTCCGCGCTGTGCCAACACGTCTCATTGATCAAGTGCCCGGCGGCGGGTGCGTTGGCCCCCAAGGCCACCCTCGCCCACCGAACTGCGCCAAAATGTAATTCGATCCGGGTCACCTGTCACCACCCCAAAATGCAGGCTGGGCTGCGCGTCATCCCTTCTGGTAAAAACCAGCCGCAACAGGAGGGCGTTGCCAGTGGAAGAGGAAAACAAGCGCGAGGGGGCATCGGTGCGCGCGATCGAAGCAAAGATCCGCGAGGCCTGGGACAAGGGCCACCTCGTGATCCTCTGGCGCGATCCCGTCAATCTGGTCAGCTACATCCGCCTGGCCCTTCACCTGACTTTCGGTTGGCCCGCGGCCGAGGTCGATCGGCACGTTGCCGAAATGTTGCAGGCGGGGCGCTCCGTGCTCGCGCATGACACGCGCGAGCGGGTCGAGCACTACCTCTACGAACTGCGGCGGTTTGGGCTCTCGACCACGATCGAGAGGATCCGATGACGCTGTCCCTCGTCGAGGTCGGGCGCGAGGCGTCGGGCGGCGAACCGCGCTACGAGATCATGCTGCACCCTTTCTTCCAGCCCTTCATCGGCCTGCTCCGGGAGCACCATCAGACCTGTTCCCCGACCAACCCGCGACCCGACCTTGCTCCCGCGCCAGACGGGGAAACGACGGATGCGCTCCGCAGAGACGAGGAGGCCCACTTTCGGCGACGGGCCGCGTGGTTCTTGCGCCTCCGGTGGCGGACGGACGAAGCCGGCAGGATGCGGATCTCTCTGCCCATGGACGACGTGGTCTCGCTGCTCCGCACCCTCAACGATGTGAGGCTTTACTGCTGGGACCGCATGCACCGCCCCGATCCCCTGCCACAGCTCGATCACTTCAGCCTCCAACTGGAGGGCTTCCCGAAAGTCGGCAAGTCCCTCCTCTGCGCGCTGGAGCTGTGCAGCGTCATCCAGAACGAGGTGGCGCGCCGCGTCGGCGGCATCGAATCCAACGGCGAGTGAGCGCGCCAAGAGGCGGACACCACGGGCCCTCCCGATGGAACTCGATGTTCGACTCCGAAGACGCTCCCGGCTATGTTAGGCCCATGCCCGCGAGAACACGGCCCCCCACCATCCAGACCCGCCGACAATTCATCCGGACCGCAGCCGCGGCGGCGACGATCGCCTTGCCGCGGTCGGCCGGCGCCCGCGTGCCGGGGGCCAATGACGAGATCCGCGTGGCCCTCGTGGGCTGCGGCGGCAGGGGCGGGGCGCACATCGCCGGCTACGGGGGCCAAAAGGGCGTTCGGATCGCGGCCGTCTGCGATCCGGATCGCGTGCGGCTCAAGGCGGCCGCGGACTCCATCGAGGCGAAATTCGGGTATCGGCCCACTGAGGTGGTGGATGTCCGGAGGCTGATGGAGCTGAAGGACATCGACGCCTTCTCCGTGGCCACGATGCAGTACTGGCATTCGCTGCCAACGATCTGGGCGTGCGAGACGGGCCGCGATGTCTATGTCGAGAAACCGCTCGCGCACTTCATCTGGGAAGGACGTCAGATGGTGAACGCGGCCCGGAAACACAATCGGCTCGTTCAGGTGGGCACGCAGGCCCGCTCGCGCGACACCGACCGGCAGGCCCTCGAGTTCATCCGATCGGGCCAGCTCGGGAAGATCAAACACATCGTCTGTTGCGCCAACAAGCCGCGCAAATCGATCGGCAGGCGCACCGAGCCGCTGCCGATCCCGGACTCCGTGGACTATGAGCTGTGGTGCGGGCCCGCGCGCAAGGAGCCGATCTATCGCGACAAGCTGCAGTATGACTGCAGCTTCATCTGGAACACGGGCGATGGGGAGTCCTGCAACCAGGGCGTCCACGAACTCGATGTGGCGCGGTGGGTCCTCGGCGAGACCGGGCTGCCGCGCAGGATGATGAGCATCGGGGGGCGCTTCGTGTTTGACGATGTCGGCGAAGTGCCCAACACGCAGATCGCATACTACGACTACTCAGTCCCGGTCATCTACGAAGTTCACAATCTGCTTGCGTCGAAGACGGCGAAGGAACCGCCGGACTATCGCGGCGTCCGCACCGATACGGTGGTCCATTGCGAGGGCGGGCGCGTGCTGATGCACGCGGGCCGCGTCATGGACAACGACGGGAAGGAGATCAAGAAGTTCACCGGCGGCGACCGGCACTTCGAGAACTTCATCGGGGCGATGCGCAGCGGCAGGCGGGAGGACCTCCACGCCGACGTGCTCGAGGGCCACATCTCCACCTGCATCTGCCATGCCGGGAATATTTCCTATCGGCTCGGGCGCAAGGCCGGTGCCGCCGAGATGCGCGCGCAGATCGGTGAGCTGCCCTTGTTTCAGGAGACGCTCGACCGTTATCTCGCGCACCTCGACGCCCACGGCGTGAAACCAGGCGAATCGCTTCTCGGCCCCTGGCTGGAATGGGACGGCGCGAACGAGCGCTTCATTGACAACGCGAAAGCGAACGAGCTGGTCCGCGGCTTCTATCGCAAGCCGTTCGAGGTACCGGAGGTGAAGGCATAGATCCCGCGGCGCCCAATCCCGCTCGACGATCCCCACGCGCATCAACTAGGCTCTCCGCATGATCGCTGAGCCTCATGCCCGGATCTGCGCCAACCCCAGAGCCCTTCATCGGGGCGTCGCGCCCGGCCGCGGGGCCAGGAGAATCCCGACCCTTTTGAAAGGCGCCACGCTGGCGGGCACCGCCTTGCTGGCGATACCGCTCGCCACGCTTGACGCGGCCGAACCAACCCCGCCCGAGGGATTCCAGGCGCTCTTCAATGGCAAAGATCTCACCGGCTGGCATGGGCTCAATCCCCATCAGATCTATCGATTGCAGGAGGAGAAGAAGGAGACCGCTCGGAAGGCCATGCTCGAGGAGTTCCCGAAGCATTGGCGCGTCGAGAATGGCGAACTCGTCAATGGCGGCACCGGTCCCTACGCCACCACCGACGAGGATTTCGGCGATATCGAACTGCTGGTGGATTACCGGACGGTGCCGGGCGCCGATAGCGGGATCTACCTGCGCGGCACGCCACAGGTGCAGATCTGGGACATCAACCAGCCGGATGACCCCAAGAAGCCGGACCGCCACCCCAGGCTCGGTTCCGGCGGACTATTCAACAACACGCCGAAGACCCCCGGCCGCGATCCCATCGTGGTGGCGGACAAGCCTTTCGACCAGTGGAATACCTTCCGCATCCGGCAGATCGGAGCGCTGACGTGGGTGTGGCTCAACGACAAGCTCGTGGTGAACGGCGCCGCGATGGAAAACTACCCCGACAAGACGAAGCCACTGCCGGGGAAAGGCCCCATCATGTTGCAGACGCACGGCGGAGAGATCCGGTGGCGCAATATCTTCGTGCGAAAGATCCATGCGGACGAAGCCAGGCGATTCTTGGCCGAAGCGAACCTGAAAAAATAGGGTCTGCCACGCCATCTCTGGATCGCGAGGAACTTTGCCTGCCCCCGGCTCTAGCCTGCATATTTCACGCCTTCGCGTGGAATATGCAGGCTCAACGGAAAACCGCGCTCCGGCGAATGGCCCTCTTGGAGTGTCGTGGCCATTGGGTCGCGAAACACACTTTGCGTCTGCGAAAAAGCAACGGATCTTTCATATCGGTTCCCGGAAATCGTTTTCATGGCGCGGTTTTCCCAGAGCCCGGAATTTCACGGCCTGACGGCTGTGAAATATCCGGGCTAGGGTCACCTCCTGGCCGCCATGTTGGAATGTCACCGGCGGCGACATAGCTCACGCCACCGGCACATTCGGAGACGGGGATAACATCTTGTCGGCTCGCTGCTCCTTGCGGAATCGGCTCATCGTGAGCCCGGTCACGCGCTTGAAAAGACGCTTGGCATGCGCCTCGCTCTGATAGCCACACGCGTCGCAGAGCATCGTGATGGGGCGATCCGTGCCAGACAGGAAGCGCTTCATCTTCTCCACCCTCGCCAGTTGGATCTCCTCCGTGATGGAGTGATCCAAGTGCTTCCTGAAGAGGAGTTCCGCCATGCGCCTCGACACGCGCATGTGGTGGGCGATGTCGGGGACGCCGATCGAGCGCGCGGCGTTCAACCGGATGAAGTCCAGGCCCCGGCCCACCCGACCATCCGACACTCGCGAGCCCAGCTGGCTCGACTCCCGTTCCACAACCTGCCTCGCGCCATAGAGGAGGTACTGCGGGGAGCGCCGCCTGCGAAACATCAGATCCTCCAGCAGCTGCGCCGCGCGGTACCCGCACATCTCGAAATCCGGCTCCACGCTGGAGAGCGGCGGCGTCGTGTTGTCGCAGAGAAGCTCGTCGTTATCGCACCCCAGAACCGCGAGATCGCAGGGTACGCCGATCTTTGCCAGCTGACAGAGTTGCAGGATCTGGCGGGCCTGACGATCGTTTGAGACAAACACTGCCGTCCATTTCTCTAGAGACCGCAGCCAGCAGATGAGCGCGTCCTGTTCCCGGTGCCAATTCCCGGATCTGTGGCCGCCCCGCCCCCGGGGGGTGTAGATCGAACAGGCGAACCCGTGTTCGCGCAACCGCTCCTCAAAAAGCCCCCCGCGCTTCACCGACCATTCGCTCATCCTGTCATCGACGATGTAGGCGAAGTTGCTGAATCCCTTCTTGACCAGATAGTCGGCAGCCGCGTCAGTGACCGCCCTGGCGTCACAGGTGATGTAGGAAGCTCTTTTGAGTCCCGTGTAGCGCGGCAGTTGCGCATCGATGACGACGGTGGGGATGCGCAGATCAATGAGGCCCCCCGGCTCGTCCGGCATTCGCTTCACGATCATGCCGTGGGCTCGCCACCTGCGGATATCCGCGATGTTCGGGGCGTCATCCACGCGGTCGATGAGCTGCACGTCCCATGGCGTGTGCAACCGGACGTAGTGCAGGATCCCCGCCAATTTGTCGCGGTTGGACTTGGCGACCGTCGAGATCTGAACCAACACGCGGGGGGCGGCCTTGAGCAGCTTCCTCACTGATCCAGAGCATGCCGATGCCACGCCCGGCGGCCAAGCGCATTGCGCAAAAGAGCATGCCGATTTTGCGCACCCGTGTATTTCGCCGAAACCAGGGGGAGTGCACATTGGGTACAGCTTCAGCGAAAGGAGAAACGATAGATCATGAAGACCATCGCCTCGTCCGTCACATGGGCATTGCTGATCGCACCGCTCCTCTCGATGGGGGCGAAGGACACCGCGGAACCCATGATCGACTACACCCACGATCGTGTCCAGACGACCCTGAAGCCCGGCATGAAGCGGGTAGGAACACTCAAGCCGCGATGCGCCAGGGAAGTCGGACGGTCCAACCTGGCGATCGGCTGCGAGATGCTGGATCGTGACTATGGGAACTTCGAGAATTTCAAGGCCTATATCGGGCCGCTGGGGATAAAGCGCGTCCGGCTCCAGGCCGGCTGGGCGAAAACGGAAAAGGTCAATGGCACTTATGACTTTGCCTGGCTGGACAGGCAGGTGGACTATCTGATCGCCCAGGGGATGGATGTCCTGATGGAGACATCGTATGGGAACCCGCTGTATCCCGGCGGCGGCGGGGCCTCGCTGAGCGACGGGCTTCCGAGCGGGGACGTGGCCCTGGCCGCGTGGGATTCTTGGATCGCGGCGCTCGCCGGCCACTACAAGGGCCGGGTGCGAGACTGGTCAACATGGAACGAGCCGAACAACTGCAAAACGAACACGCCGGAGGTGGTCGCCGACAACAACATCCGGACCGCCGAGATCATCAAGAGGCACATCCCGGAAGCGCGGATCGCCGGGCTGGTGCTCTCCAGCCCGAGCGTGAAGTTTGCCGAGCCCTACATGAAGATCCTCAAAGACAGGGACAAGACCGGGCTCTTCGAATGGATAATCTATCACGACTACTCGCTCAACCCGGACAGCGTGTATCCGAAAGTCGAAGAATTTCAGAAGGTGATCCACCGGTACGCGCCCGGCATAAGAATCTGGCAGGGCGAATCGGGGGCGACATCCAGCCCACATTATTCGGCCCCGATCTCGTCGGCGGATTGGAACAGCGAGCTGACGCAGTGCAAATGGGACGCGCGTCGGATGATCGGCGACGTCGGCCACGGCATCGAGTCGCTCCTGTTCACCTTCTACGATCCCGCGTACGACCACCCCGAGCGCTATACCAAGTTCGTCGATCCCCTGTGGATTCGCACCCGCGAGGACCGCTTCATGAAACGCATGGGGCTGATCAAGTGCAACGAGGACGGCAGGGTGCTGAAGGTCAAACCGGCGTACAACACCGTCCAGAACATCGCCTCGGTCTTCGACGCCTCCATGGAGCCGGTCGTCGGATTCTCGTGCGACATCCAATGCGCGAGACAGGTCGCGGCCTATCTGTTCAAGAAAAAGGGGGGCGGCGCGAGTCTCCTCGCCTTCTGGGATTGCTCCTCGCATCCCGACAATGGAAACGAGACAACACCGGCGCAGTTCCTTCTGCCCGGGATCACCTTTGAAGACCCCGTCTGGGTCGATGTCGTCACCGGAGCGATCTATGAGCTGCCCAAAGATCGAATCACCATCGAACAAAGCAAGACCCTGTTGAAGGACATACCGCTGTACGATGCGCCCGTGTTTATCACTGATAGAAAAGTCGTGATGCCCGCGCCGAAATGAGGGGGCGATCGCGATTCCCGATGTGACTCAACGAGGAGACAGACGGACGAAAATGGATTCACCCTTCGAGAATAGAGTGGCCCTGGTCACCGGGGCGGGACAGGGAATCGGGCGAGCGATCGCCAGGGCGCTGGCCGCGCGCGGCGCAAAAGTCGCCGTGAACGATGTGGAGCGCGGCCGTGCCGATCGCGTCGTGGCCGAGATCGCCACCGCGGGCGGTGTGGCGGTTGCCACCGTGGCCGACGTTTCGAGCCGGAGCGAAGTCGAAGCCATGATGGCCGAGATCCTGCGACGGCTTGGGCGCCTGGACATCCTGGTCAACGGCGCCCGCGTCGAACCACCCCGCCCCGAGGGGCTCTCGTGCGACGAGTGGTGGGATCGCCTGATGGCCGTGGACCTCAAGGGGGCCTATCTCTGTTCCACGGCCGCGTGGGAACCGATGCGACGACAGGGGTATGGTCGGGTCATCAACATATCCTCGGTCGTGGCCCTGCTGGGCAAGGTCGAGGACGACTGGATCGCCTACAGCTGCGCCAAGGCGGGCTTGCTGGGCCTCACACGCTCACTGGCGCGGCGCGGCATGCGCCTGGGTATCACGGCCAATGCCGTCGCGCCGGACTACATCGAAACCGAAGTCATGGAGTCCCGCTGGGGACGCGAAAAGATGGACGCGATGGCCGCCAGCGTACCGATCGGGCGAGCGGGCCGACCGGAGGAGGTGGCCGATGCCGTGCTGTTTCTTGCACAGGCCGAATTCATCACTGGCGAAACCATAAACGTCAACGGGGGCCGCTTTGTCCTTCCGTAGAAGATGGCAGAATCAGAAACCAGAGCCGATCTCCGGCGGCAGATTAGAGATGAGACCCGTCATGCCAATGCGACCGATCCCTGGAATGAAAACCTTCTGCATCGTTGGTCTGGCATGGGTCACAAACGCGCTGGCCGGACAGGTTGTGCCCTCCGAAGAAGGACCGCCGCGCTGGTTTGGTTTCAACACCTACGCCCCGAATGCAGAAACCCTTCGCCGTTTCGCCCAGGCCGGGGTGAACACGATTGTGTGCTTCCCGTCCAATGTGCTGGGCATGACAGGCGTGCCTTACAACAACGCCTATCCGCCCATCTGGCTCGGACCGGGCAAGTACGACTTCGAGTGCCTGGACCGGCAAGTGGCCGACAAACTGGCCGTGAATCCCAAGGCGAAGTTCATTTTCTTCCTCGACCTGAACACGCCCACTTGGTGGTGCCGACTCGAGAAGAGTCCCGACAGCTTCAACGAACTGGGCCGGGTGGCGGCCAGCGAGGTGTGGCGGCGCGACACGCGTGAGTATCTGCAGGCCGTATTGCGGCATCTCGAATCCAAGCATCGGGATGTCATCATCGCCTATTTCCTCGCCTGCGGCTCGACCATCGAGTGGCTGGATCGTAGCTCGGGCGAGGAAAGTCGGACTCGCCGCGAGGCTTGGCGGCGGTGGATGATCCAGCGCGGCGAGCCCGATCCCATTGATATTCCGCCAGCCTCGGTGCGCGACCACGTTTCGCACGGGCCGTTTCGCGATCCGGTCGGCGACGCCCTGGGCGTCAGTTACTGGAAATTCTCGCACGCCCTCATCGCCGACACGATCCTATATTTCGCGGCCAGCACGCAGGAAGTGATCAGGCATCGCGTGCCGCTGGGCCTGTGCTACGGCTACATCATGGAGCTGACCGGCAGCCAGCTTTACAATGGGCATCTGGACTTTGACCGCGTGTATGCCTCATCTGACTTGGATTGGTTCATTTCGCCCGGCTCGTATCACGACCGGCAGATCGGCGGGGCCAGTGGTTTCATGGTTCCGATCAGCTCGATCCAGCATCACGGCAAAGGCTTCTTGATGAGCATGGACCATCGAACACCGTCGGCCCGGAGCGTGTCGCTCTTGGGCCGCGCCGTCCCCGGCCACGAGAGCGGTTTTGCCGATGAAGCGGCCTGCATCGCCGGCCTGCGTCGCGAGTTCTCACTCCGTCTGATCAGCGGGATTTCGACCTATTGGTTTGATCTGTTTGGGCACTGGTTCGAGGGGCAAGCGATCTTCGATTCGATTGCCCAGATGCGCGAACTGTGGGAACGCCTGGCCCGACCCCGCGAAGAATCAACGGCTCAAGTGGCCGTTCTGGTGGACGCCGAGAGCATGTACTATCTCGACGCCAAGGCCAAATTCTACGGCGATCTTCTTTCCAGGCAGCGATACGGGTTGTACCGCATGGGCACGCCCTACGATCTCTATTCGTTCGCCGACCTGCCCACATTGGATTTGTCGCGTTACCGGCTGGTCGTGTTGCCGAATCTGTTTGTGGTTGACGCCAAGCGACGATCGCTATTGCGGGAAAAAGTCTGCACCGGCGGAAAGACCGTGCTCTGGGGCTACTCACCCGGGATCATCGCCGACGGCAGGTACGATCCCAGTCAGGTCGAGAGACTGACCGGCATTCCCTGGGAGGCCAAGGAACTCACCACGCGTCAAATGGACGGCTGGCGCTCCGTGTATTCACCCAAGCCGAACGTGCCGGCGAGCACCCTGCGGCGGCTCGCCCGCGAGGCGGGCGCCCACATCTACTGGGAGAACGAGGAACCCTTGTATGCCAACCGCCGGCTGATTGCCCTGCACACGATCGAGGGTGGTTGCCGGACGGTCGTGTTGCCAAAAAAATGCCGGCGCGTCACCGAACTGTTCAGCGGACGCGTGGTGGCCGAGAACGCCAGCCGTTTCGAGGACATGCTTACGGCCCCGTGCACAACGCTGTACGAGGTGACAGAATAACAATGAAAGCCCCTCGCACCGTTGGCCCCATCATTGGTCTGCCGTGGATCACAATCACGCCGAGCGGGCGGGAAGCGAGAAAGACATCATGAGAATCACAGCGATCAAGAAATGGCTCGTGGACGCGTATCGCACGAATCTGGCCTTCGTGAAAGTCGAGACCGATGAGGGCCTCCATGGCTACGGCGAAGCGTCCATCGGGCTCCACGAGAATGCCGTCATGGGCATGGTCGATGATCTCACGCCCTCGCTCCTGGGCCGCAGCCCACTGGACATCGAAGCGCTGTGCCACGATCTCTACCGAGACTCCTACTGGCGCATTGGGCCGGTCCTGACCAGTGCCCTGGCCGGCGTGGAGATGGCCTGCTGGGACATCAAGGGCAAGATGTTGGGGCAGCCGGTCTGGCAACTGCTGGGCGGACAGTGCCGCGACCGGGTGCGCTGCTACGCCAATGCGTGGTTCGTGCCCGCAAAGACGCCGGAGGAATTCGCCGACAAGGCCCGGGAGGCCGTCGCCCGCGGATGGAAAGCGCTCAAATGGGATCCCTTCGGCAGCCTCTATCGCGACATCACGCGCAACGAGTTGCTGGGATCGATCCGCTGCGTGGCTGCCGTTCGGGAGGCGGTGGGCGACTCGGTGGACCTGATGATCGAGGGCCACGGGCGGTTCAACGTGGAGAGCGCGCTGCGCATCGCGGAGGCCCTGAGACCTTTCGGGATCCTGTGGTTCGAGGAACCTCTCTTCCCCGAACTGCTGGAGGAACTGGCCGGCCTGCGGCGCCGCATTCCGGTGCCGATCGCGGCCGGGGAACGCATCTACCACCGCTATCAGGCCCGCGACTACCTGGCCCGCGGATGCGGCGACTTTATTCAACCCGACATCAGCCGCGTCGGCATCCGGGAGCTCCGGCTGATCGCCGGCTGGGCCGACGCGGCTGGCGTGGGCTTCTGTCCGCACAACCCGATGGGTCCCATCACCAATATCGCCACGCTCCACATCGCCGCGTGCACCCCCAACTTCTTCCTCCTGGAAACGATGGCCAACGACGTGCCATGGCGCAAGGAGATCAGCGACGAGGAGATTCGCGTGGAGGACGGCCAGATGCTGATCCCCACGCGCCCGGGGCTGGGCATCGAATTGAATGAGACCGAACTGGAAAAACACCCGCCGAAACCGCACCGCCTGCGGCACTACCGGGGCGATCTGACCGCGATCCGTCCGCCCGATGCCCGGGAGTGGTTCATCCGATAACCCCAACATGGACGCGGTCTCGTCGCATCGGTAGGGAGGTCCGGCACACATGGCCCGTTTCGGTTGGCTGGACTACGGTGTTTTCGTGGCCTATCTGCTGGTCTCGCTGGGGATTGGCGTGGCATTCACGCGGGGGCAGCGGACGATCAAGGAATATTTCCTCGCCGGCCGTTCCATGGGATCGGTCGTGGTCGCGATCACCGTGATCGCCAGTCTCTTTTCCGGCATCAGTTATCTTGGCACGCCCAGCGAGGTCTATGTGCATGGCGTCGGATACTGGCTGATCGTCCTGGGGACATTCATCACCACGCCGGTGATGACGACCATCTTCATGCCCTTCTTCTACCGCGCGAAGTACTACAGCGCGTATCAGTACATGGAGGAGAGGTTTTCGGTCGGCCTGCGAACGCTGTCTTCCGTGCTGTTCATCAGCCGCGTGACCCTGTGGCTCTCGGTTGCCACCTACGCCCCGGCACTGGCGCTGGAGCATGTCACCGGCATGCCGCTCTGGCTTTCGATCCTGGTCACCGGCGGTTTGACCACGCTTTACACCACGCTGGGTGGGATGAGGGCCGTGGTCTGGTGTGATGTCATGCAGTTCGTCGTTCTCTGCGGCGGCCAGCTGGTGATACTGGCGGTGGCCCTGGCCGATATCCCTGGCGGCATGGGCGGCGTGGTGGATCTGGCCCGCGAGGCGGGTCGGCTCGACTTGAGCTTCAGCCTCGATCCGGCCATTCGGGTGACGGTGTGGTCGATCCTGATCGGTGGCACCTGCCACAACCTGGTGCTGTTGGGGACCGATCAGGTTTCGATCCAGCGCTACATGACCGCCACCAGCTTGAAGACGGCGCGCCGCTCGATGTGGATCAAGCTGGTGATTTCCCTGCCGGCCCTGTCGCTGTTTTACCTTACCGGCCTGGTCCTGTTCGCCTTCTATCACCATGGCGGCACCGATCCCCTGGCGGCCGGCCAGATCGACAAAGCCGACCAGATCCTGCCCTTTTTCGTGGTCAACGAGTTGCCCCGGGGACTTCCCGGCATCCTGATCGCCGGGGTTTTCGCCGCGACGATGTCCACCATCTCGTCCGGGATCAACTCGCTGACCACGGTCACCCTTGTCGACGTCTATCAGCGGCTCTGGAAACCCGATGCGGGCCCCGAACACCAACTCCGCCTGGCGCACCGGCTCACCCTGGCCTATGGACTGTTGATCGTGGCGCTGGCTTTTGCCGCCGGGCGATTCGGTTCGTTGATCGAGGCCCCCGTGAAACTCTTCGGCCTCATCGGCGGCCCGCTCCTGGGACTGTTCCTCCTGGGAATGCTCTCCCGCCGGGCGAACGCCCCCGGGGCGGTTCTCGGCTGGCTGGCCGGTGCGCTGGCGACCTGCTCCGCCGCCATGTTCACGAACACATCGTTCCTGTGGTATCCGATTCTGGGAAGCGTGACAGCGTTCGTGATCGGCTGGGCCACCAGCCTCTTCTGGCCGCCCAAGGGTGACACCTCGCTGATCGGGCTCACATGGCACACGCGGTACGAATGCGATGAGCAAAACTAAATGAAACGTGGCAACACGAAGCATTCTTTCAGCATGAAGACCGAATTTCTGAACTTACCTCTGTTGCTGACGACCGTCCTATTTGCGAGTTCCTGCCTGGCGGCCGATCGCGAGTCACGTGAGGCTCTGGCGTCGCCCGACTGGGTCAATGACGCGCTGGTCGTCGCCATGCCCGCGGCCGCGGTTGGCGGCTGCCAGGCGGGCATCTACACGCCGGCTGAAAACGGCGTGCGGCCGTGGCGCCACGCGATCATTCGATGGCTGACCAGCCGGAGTGTCCGTGGCAACGGCGCCGTACTCGTGCGCCAGGAGGCTTTGGAAGGCGGCGACGGTCTCTCGGCGATCGTCGATCCCCGGGCCAATTACCTCTTTGAAGTCCTGGTCCATCTGCCCGGCAAAGGGGGAGGCTTTGGCACGCCTCAGGACACCGGCGTCGAGATCTTGGCCAGCGTGCTGGATGCCAATGACCGCGTCCTGGCCGAGGCGCCGGTGCCGCTGGTTTCCGGCGACTGGGCACCCGGCCGGGTAGAGTTTGGAAGTGGGGCGGCGCGCGAGGTGCGGTGTGTGGTTCATGCCAGATCGCCCAAGCAACTGCCATGCCTCTATTTCGCCGAAGGTTTCCGCCTGACCCGCAAGGACCGCGCCTGGTGGAATCCGCAAAACCTCTTCGACGCTTCGCGCACCGCCGCGCGTCTCGCCGACGAACGGGAGACGCTCATCAAGACACTCGATCCCGATGTGGTCGGCGGCCACAATGGGGTTTACTTAAACTGGGACGGATTCTTCACGCGTCGTGGGATCGCCGCGGGCGGCGGACATTGGGAACAAGAGTACAATCACCTGGCGGCCGACGATCCCGTGGTCGGTCAATTCCGCGATCGAGGCATGGCGAGAAACCTGGACGGCGAGAGCCTCCGTGGCTACGCCAACCGGCTCTGGCCCGGATATAACATGTGCCACAACTCGCCCGCGTGGCATTCATATTACAAAGAGCAATTCACCCGAATCGCTCCGGAAGTGCAGTTCCTCTCTCAGGACAACATCTGCACGCCCTCGTTCCTCTGCCCGGGAAAGGGCTGCTTCTGCCAGGATTGCCGCGATGGCTTCCGTGACTGGCTCCGGCAACGCTGGAGCCCCGCACAAAGCCGCGCGGCGGGCATCGGCGATCCGGCTTCGCTGGACGTGCTCGCGTATTTCAAGAGGGCACAAGCGACGATTGCAAAAGGGGGCGACGCGGTGTTGGCCGATCCCGTGCTCCGGGCATACGTTCAGTTCAGCTATGCGTCCCAGGCCGATCGCTGGCGGGATGCCGTGACCGCCGCCCAGAAAGCGGCTGGCCACCCGATCGCCGTCTGTGGCAATCAGTGGGGAGCGGGCGGGGCGAGGCCCTATTCCGTCGCACTCTCGCGGATTGGCGACGCGGTTTTCACGGAAGCCGAAGCGGATTGCCGGATGCCGCAGATGCGGGCGGAAGCCGCCCTGGCAACCAAGCTCGGACTGGCCGCCGGCGACTACCGCCGGCCCGTGTTCCTTTGTCTCTCGTCGCTGTTCCATGCTCCCCAAGCCGCCCGCTGCCGGCTCCGCACAGTGGCCGGGCAAGCCTGGGCCGACGGTGGCCGGCCCATGCCGTGGGCCACCGCCTCGGGAGCAAGCGGCTGGTTCTACGACGCGGAGGCCCGATTGTGCCGGTTCGTCCAACAAAACCGGGCCCTGTTTGCCCGCTGCGACCGCGTGGCCAATGTCGGACTGGTTTATTCACTGCCGACCCACGCCTGGCGCCAGTTCCCGGCGTTCGGCCTCTCATCCCGCCAGCACCAGAGATGGTTCACCGCCTGCGCGCGACTTCTGGAGGAGACCCATGTGCCTTACGAGGTCAACTGCTGGTGGCACCCGTTGCTGGGCGATGACCTCGTGTCGCTACAGCGGCTCCAGAGGTACCAGGTCCTGGTGTTACCCGGGGTCGATTGCCTTACCGATGCGCAGCAGGAAGCCATCCGAGCATTTCAGGCGCGTGGCGGGCGAGTCATCCACGTGGCCTGCCCAAACTCGTGCAACGCCGATGCGGTGCCACGTCCCGACGGCCAGCCACCGATAAGACGGGGCGAACGATCCTTCGAGATCGCCCCGGATCTCCTGACCCGGTATGCCCAAGCCGGCGAGAAGGCTCCCGCGACAAACGCGCCTGAAACGCAGGCGACCGCCAATGAACTGCGCACCACGCTCGCGCGTGCCGTGGCCGAGGACAGAATCCTAGAGACAGACGCGCCGGCGAACGTTTGGGCCAACCTCTGGCTGAACGAGACCCGGCAGGTGCTCTCGCTGCACCTAGTGAATGGCAGCATCGACCAGGAGGCCGACCTGTTTCGGCCCATCCAGGAAAGTCGTTGGCGCGTTCGATTGCCGGCCGGCCTTTCGGTGGACCGGGCCGTCAGCATCACGCCCGACGAGGCCGAGCCGAGTCAGACCAGGCCGCTGCCGGTCGAGATCTCCAATGGCTGGGCCACGGTCGTTGTCCCCCGCATCGAATCCTACACGGTGGTCGCTCTTTATGCGGGAGAGACGTTGGCGGAGGCGAACGATGCCGCCAACGCGCGGCGCGATCTATGGCGAGCCCGCGTAACCCGCGATGCCAATGCCAGCGCAACCCTTGGCGCCAAACCCGTGTCCACCTGTGACTGACTCCTCCCTGCCAACGCCCCTGCGCGGCATAGTTCCGCCGATGATCACTCCCTTGCTGGACCGTGACACGCTCGACGTTGAAGGGCTCGAGCGGCTCGTCGAACATCTCGTGGCGGGTGGCGTCCACGGACTGTTCGTGCTCGGCACCACCGGTGAGGCCACCTGCCTGAGCTATCGCCTCCGTCGCGACGTGATCCGGCGCACCTGCGAACAGGTTCATGGACGCCTTCCCGTGCTGGTGGGTGTCACGGATACTTCCGTCACCGAGACGCTCGACCTCGCCCGATCCGCCGCAGAGGCCGGCGCCAGCGCCGTTGTGCTGGCCCCACCGTACTACTTCCCAATGAACCAGTCGGAGCTGATCCGGTATGTTCGCCGCCTGGCCGAAGAACTCCCCTTGCCGCTGATGCTCTACAACATTCCGGCTTTGACCAAAGTGAGCTACGAGCCGGAGACGATTCGCCAGCTGCTCGACATGCCGGGGATCGTCGGCCTCAAGGATAGCTCGCGACAGATGGACTGCTTTCTTGCCTTTCGCCAGGTCACGCGTCAACGGCCGGACTGGTCCCTGTTGATCGGATTCGAGCACATGCTGGCCGATGCGATCCGCGCCGGCGGCGATGGCGGCGTCTGCGCGGGCGCGAACCTGTCGCCACACCTTCTGGTGGCACTCTACGAGGCTGCCGTCGCGAACGACCATGAGCGTCTCGAGAAAATCCATGGAAGCCTGACCTGCCAGCGGCGGATCTACGCCGTCGGCCGTGGCGCCACGGCCTCAATCCAGGGCATCAAGTGTGCTCTCGCACTCCGCGGGATCTGCCAGGACCGCATGTCCGAGCCGTTTGAGGGACTCTCGGACGGAGAACGCGCCAACGTGAAAGCGATTCTCCAGGAGATGGACGAGCGAACTCGATCGTCGACCGGCATGTCCTGATTTGCCTGCGCCATGAAGGCCTCCCGATCGAGATTGCCTTCCGCCGGGCGCGGGCGTACCGACAGTCTGGTTCGGAAAGGAGTTCGGCCATGCTCATCGACATCCACGTCCACACCTGCCGCCCGCGGCACCCCAAGGTGACCCGTCCCAACGGCACGGCGTACCCCGACCCCAAGACGCTGATCGCCATGATGGACGGCGCCGGCATCGCGAAGGCCGCCGTCATGACGACCGTCAGCCCGGAAATGCGATACACGAGCGTGTCGCCGGAGGAGACGATCGAGATCTGCGCGCAGCACCCGGATCGCCTGATCCCGTTCTGCAACGTGGACCCGCGATGGCTCACGAACGACACGCGCGCGAACTTCCGCCCCCTGCTCGCCGCCTACAAAGAACTCGGATGCAGGGGCGTGGGCGAATACGTCCCGAACCTCTGGCTCGACGATCCGCTGAATATGAATTTTTTCGCGCAGGTCGAGGAGTCCGGCCTGCCCCTGACCTTCCATCTCGCGCCCAAAATTGGCGGTTACTATGGCTGCGTGGACGAGCCAGGCCTCCCCCGCCTCGAGCGGGTCCTCAAGGCGTTCCCGCGGCTGGTCCTGCTCGGCCACTCGCAATCATTCTGGGCGGAGATCAGCGCCGCCCCCGACGAGAAAACCCGCGCCGGCTATCCGCAAGGGAAGGTCACGCCCGGCCGCGTGGTCGAACTCATGCGCCAGTATCCCAACCTGCACGGCGATCTCTCCGCCGGCAGCGGCTACAACGCGATCACCCGCGACCCCGAGTTTGGCTATCGCTTCATGGAGGAATTCCAGGACCGCCTCTACTTCGGCACCGATATCGCCAACGTCCCCCAGAAACTCCCCATCGTGGACTACTTCAAGAAACTCGAGGAAGACCAGCTCGTCTGCACCGCGGCCCTCGAGAAGATCTCCTGGCACAACGCGAGCCGACTCCTGAGGCTGGAGTGATCCGGGGCACCCCTCGTCAATCCGCACAACGACCCTCCGGTCACTCGCGGTTTCCAACCACGAAGGAACACGAATGAACACGAATAGTCGTGGTTGGACATTGGTGTTCATTCGTGTCCATTCGTGGTTGGACCCCAGCCGCACCCCCTCAAAAGACCCCGTCCACGTCCCATATCCGATGTCACTTTTATCGATTAACCGGGGCCTATCCGCTTGCGCCCAGAGGCCGGGGGGTGCCAAAATGTTCTGAGGGTAGAACGATGAATCGAGTTATCGGAAGAATGGTAGTCGTGCGGGATCATATCGTGGCCTTGGGATTCGGCCTCTGCACATTTTTCGGCGGCCTAACCGCGGGCCACATTGCAGAGGGCGGGGTCATCATCATCGACCCCGGCAATCCTGAAACCAACGGCGGATACCGCGGGGTACAGATAGCGCCGCGCGCGCAAGGGGACGCGATCTTTTGGTTCCGCTACGAGAACAGCGCAGGCCCCAGCTACCACAGGCTCGGTTGCCTGGATGAGGCGGGCTTTGATGACGATTTCTACAACAGCTCGAACGCGCTCAGCGGGTTCGTGGTCCTGACAAATGGGTCCGTGGCGGTGGCGGACGACGCCACCGGGCTCCGGCGCCTCACCCCGGAAGGCCCGGACGACCCCGGCTACACGCCACCGCACTTGGCCGACGGGCCCTTCTCGGTGCGCGCGCTCGCCGGCTATCTGGACGGCCGATTACTCGTGTCGGGCGCGGAACAGGCCCTGGACGGGCAGAGCAACACCATCCTGATCCCGAACACGTTCCGGATCGAGACCAATGGCGTCATCGACACTTCCTATACCCCAGAGCCCCTGCAGGAAAACGTTTGGGCCCGGCAGATCCACATACGCCGCAACAGCCGGGTCCTGGCATCGATAGAGGGGCCTCTGTTCCCCGGCCCGGAATTGGTGGCGCTGCGACCGGGGGGCGTGCGAGACACCTCGTTCCAAATGGAAAACACGCTGAGACACACGATCGTCGTCTCGCGGATTATCGAGCGCGCCGACAGCCGCCTGCTCATCGCGGGACAGGACCTGAGCACGACAGGCGCGGTCGTCGTCTGCGTCCACACAAACGGCAACCTGTATCTGTCATTCGGAAATGGCGGCATCCTGCGGCCGGGGAGCCCGCGCGTCCTGGACATCGCCCTCGCCGCCAACGACGGATTCTATGCCGTGCTGGATGAACCTCGGCCCTCGAACAACGTGCACCGGTTCTCCGCCACTGGCACACCGGACCCGTCATTCGCCGTGACGCTGAACGACAACGCGCTCTGCGTGGGCGTCGGCGAAACCAATAGCGTCTGGATCGGCGGCTACTTCACGCGGGTCGACAACGTGTCCCATCCCTATGCGGCCAAGCTGAATCTCAGCGGACGGCTGTTCCCCCCGACGCGCGCCGAGGGGCTCGCCGCCACTGCCGTCACCGCATGGAAAGCCAACCTGCGCTGGGATGCATCGCCCCGGGCCACACAGTACTTCCTGGAGCGGAGCACGAACGGCATCGACGGGTGGATCCCCGTCCACACGATCGCCAGCGACGGCACCCGCGGACCGGTGGAGGAACCCGGCCATATCATTTTCCCCCCATATCCTTATACCATCGACGGGAGAAGAGAGTTCTCGGTCGTGGACGCACCGCTCATCGGCCTCGATGAGGTATTCTATCGGGTCGGCGTCTCCAATCAGACCGGGCCCGGGCCTTTCTCTGAGCCGGTCCGCGTGGTTGTCCCGCAGTACACCGCCACCTGGGAAATCGATCCGGGATTCTCGGCTCAGACCGGAGGAGACGGGAGCATTTTCTGTCTCTCGCTCATGGAGAACGGCGGTGTGGTCGCCGGGGGAAATTTTGGGATCTTCGGCGATCTGACCACCAATTCGCTGGGCAGTCCCGTCTTTGCATCTTCGGCCTGTTCGAATCTGGCACGCGTCCTACCAAATGGTGCGCGGGATTCGAGCTTCATGCCTCCGATCTGGAATTCCGGCGAGGTGCATTCGGTGCTGTCATGCACCGGAGAGCAGATTCTGGCGGGCGGCACGTTCTCGGCCACGTCTCGGCAGACAAATGCGGTGGGCACCGGAGTGACCGCCTATCATTTCGCCCTGCTCGAGACCAACGGCGTCGTGAGCCCGGATACGCTGCCTCCATTCCAATCGCTCGCGCCGGGGGTCAACGCCATGGCGCGCCAGCAAGATGGGAAGATCGTCGTGGCCGGCGGCTTCCCGCAGCCCAACGTCACCGGCCCAGGCGGAGAAGCGCTCATCCCCGCGGGCGTCGCGCGCATGGAGTGGACGGTTAGCACAAATATCGTGATCTCCTTCCCGCCGCACGGCCCTGCCACCACGACAATCACGGTCATCGCGGGCTGGACGTTCGATACCACTTTCTCCGGCGGCTGCGGGGTGAGCGGTGTCGTGAACGCCGCCGCACTCGAGGCCGACGGGGACGTGCTCATCGGTGGAGTTTTTGATTCGGTGCACGGCCAGTCGTGCTCCAACCTCGCGCGGCTTCATCCCGACGGATCACTGGACACGACATTCGCCGGATCGGCCGATGGATCGGTCAACGCGCTGGTCGCCCTTCCCGATGGCGCCATCCTGGTCGGTGGCGCATTCGCGCGCGTGGGAGATCAGCCGGCTCCGGCGCTGGCCCGGTTGCTCACCGATGGCTCGCGCGACGCCGCGTTCGCCTCCCCGCCCGAAACGAACGCCATCGTGCACGTCATCCTTCCGGAACCCGACGGGGGCATGTTCGTTGGCGGCAACTTTCAGCAATGGGCGGGCAACGCGAGGGGTTGCCTCATTCGGCTGCAGGCCGATGGATCTGAGGATGCCGCTTTCGACGTGGGCACCGGCGTCTCCGCCGGAGAGGTCCGGGCGCTCGCGAAGGACGGATCGGGACACCTTCTGGTGGCGGGCGATTTTGCCAGTTTCAACGGCATCGCCCGCAACGACCTCGTGCGCCTGGCCGCGAATCCGCTGTCTGGGCCGCCGTGCGCGCCAGAGGAGTTCTTCGTGGGCCCATGGCGTGGCCCCTCCCTGACCTCGCATTTGCGGGGAGATTGGTCCCCGGTCGAACTCGGCATCGGGCCCCGCGGTTACGTCATCCAGGGCAGCGCCGACGGCATCGGTGGATGGGTGACCGTCGTGCTCGCGGAGGGCGATGTGAGGTATGCCGAAATCTTGTCGGAGGACTGCTGGCCTTCGTTTTTCCGCATCGCCGCGTTCAATGCCCGCGGCGTTTCAGAGTGGTCACCTGCCATCCCCGTTCCGGCATCCCTGTTCGAGCAATGGAAGTGCATGTGGGGAGTCGATGGCGAATGGGGGCCCGACGGCGAGCCCCTGGCACTCCACTACGCCCTCGGCGCCACCCCGTTTGAAAGGAATGTCGGCCGCTTGCCGCACCTCGACTTCGACAACGGCCAGATGGAATTCTCCTTCCCGATGGTGCGCAGGGAGGTGAACTACATCGTCGAATCCTCGACGAACCTCGTCGATTGGACCCAGGTCTTCTCGTCAAACGGATCCGGCAACCCCGAGGAAACCGTCATCGCCATCGGCACGCCCGCGGAACCCTCCAAATTCTGGCGCCTGCGGACCCTCGTCCCCGACTGCCCCCCCGGTCTCCCGGATTTCTTCGGACCGAGATAGTCGGTCCCACTGCTTTTCGTAGTCCCAGGGGCAGTTCGCGCCGCGGCCGCGCTGGTTATCGCCCATCCACTCCAGCGCCGCGCGGATGTGTGCCACGCTCGCCTCGCCCAGCGGACTGCACAGATCGATGTGCGCCATGCCGGCCGAGAATGCCTCGAAGACATACATCACCACCGCCGGGGCCGCCTCCTTGAAGCCGATGTGCTCGGCCTTCCGGAAGTCCATTCGGTAGAGCCAATCCACTGCGCCCAGGCCAACCTTCAGGTACTCCTCGTTGCCCGTCTCCACGTAGAGCAGGAACGCGAGCGAGCCGAAGATGCCCGACGAGCACCACCATTCGCCATCGAACTTGCTCCAGAGCCCATCGGTGATCCCGCCGCTCGGCCGAACGTAGTTGTCCATGACGAGCTTCGCGTACGCCGTCACCGAATCCAAGTATCGCCGGCGATCGGCCGGATTCTCGCAACGCACCGCCGTCGCCAGCACGCCCATCGCGATGCTCGCGCAGTCGGCGACATACCACTCGCCCTTCGTCTCCCCCGGCTTGCGGCCGTAATGCATCCAATAGGCGCCTTTCGGGGTCATGCCCCCGGCCCGCGACCACGCGGTCGATCAGCACACTCGTCACCAGGACCCAGGGCAGCAATATCGCCAAGCTTCCGTGCGGTCTCATGGGGCTCCTTTGTCGGATCTCTCGAGCATCCGCTCCAGACACGGCAGATTCAACATCAGATATACCGGCCGATGCCATCATCCAGGGCTTTGGGTTCGCTCGACCGAAGCCGTTGGAGTCCAGGCTTCAGCCAGTTTCGTGCCCGATTCAGCCTAAAGGCTGTGGGCGATCTCGTCCTCGCCAATGAATTCGAGCTGGGCGCCCGCGCGGCGATTGAGCCAAAGGCGCCCCTTGGGGAAGGGCACCCTGAACCCTCCTTTCCTTCGCCCAGAAGTCATTTTCATGGCCCGGATCTCCCAGCACCAGCGTCATCGACAACGCAACATGCTGCCATCTAGTCACATCCTGTGTTCCGACCCCAAGGCAGCCCCCTGAAACTAAACTACTGGACTCCCTGTCCTATCAAAAAGCAGTTTTAATACTGTTCTTTTAGTATGCATCCTCGCCAATTTTAATTGACAACAGCGCGTTCATGGGCAGTCTTTGTTTCAGCGAATTGAAACGTTCCATATGCGTGAAATGACCGTGCGACCGGGGAGACGTTAACTTTTTCAATGCAAGGGGGCCATCATGCTCGGAACGCGAAATGTCGAGGTGCCGTCACGGGTGGAGACGGCCGAGATCCCAGATCTTTCCGAACGATTGAATGGCCATGGCCCGGTTTGCCCGCCTGGGGAGGTGCGCACGGCCGCGGTGCCCCCGCCGACGCCGAATAGGCATACCGAAACCCGTTCAGTGAGCGGGAACGGTTCGGCGGTGGGCACCGCGCGCGATGCGGTGCGAATCCTGATCGTCGATGAAGACAGGAATGAATCGGCGAGTCTCCACATGGCGCTTTCGCAACGCCTCGCGATGGACCTCGTGGGGGTCGCGCGGGACGGCGCGGAATGCCTGAACCTGACGCGTCGGCACAAGCCCGACGTGGTCTTGCTCAAGGACACCGTGCAGGTGGTGGATTGCCTCAAGGTCGCCGAAACCATTTCCAACGAGATGCCCGAGGTCGCGGTGATCCTGATGACGACCGGATGGATCCGGGTGGACACCCACTGGAGAGACCTCCTGCACGCGGGGGTCGCGGGCTTCGTCGCGTACCCCGCTCCTCTGGACAGCCTTCTCGAACAAATCAACCACGTGATCGACCACCAGCACACCCTGCGGTCACATATCGCGTCAAAATCGGTAGCGGCTCCGGCGCCGGCGGTCGTTGTCAGTCAGCGCAAGGTCGTGGTCTGCGCGGGCCCGAGGGGCGGCTGTGGCCGTAGCCTGCTGGCCTGCAACCTCGCCGTCTCCCTGGCAACGCGCGACCAATCCGTCTGCCTCGTGGACCTCAACAGCGACGGCGGCGACATCGCCTCCCTGCTGGACATCCGCCCCCACTACAGCGTCGGCGACCTCGCCCTGGCCGCCGGGGACATCGAGCGGGAGATGATCGGCAGCGTCCTGGTCCGACACGCCACGGGGGTCAACGTCATCCCGGCGCCCCGCTCCGGCACGCTCCAGAACGATTCCCTAACGCCGCATTTCATCCAGCGGCTCCTGAATTTCACCCGCGAGCAGCACGAGTTCACCATCGTCGACACCCCGCCCGGCCTCACCGGCTCCGTACGCTCCATGCTCGACATGACCGACGCGGTCGTGGTCATCATCGGATTCGACCTCATACGCCTCCAGCAGGGTGCCGCATTCATCGAAGAATTGACCCAGGACGGGGCGGACCCCGCCCACATCCTCACCGTCCTTGTCAGCGAGAGCGAGCAGCCCCTCATCCAGTTGGCCGACGCAGAGCGCATCCTCAACACCCCGATCGCCTGCGTGCTGCCCTTCGATCCCGCCATGGCCATCGAGTCCGTGAACAAGGGCGTCCCCTTCGTCATGACCGCCCCCAACAAGCCGCTGTCCAAGGCCGTGCGCGCCCTCGCCGAACGCCTCCTCGGCGCTCAACATTCGTCGTCCGCCATCCCTTGGTGGAAACGGGTCCTCGGACTGGGCCCGGACGAGGAAGCGGCGTAGCATCACCTGACAGACCGTTGAAAAAACTCGCCCGTCACACCGTCGGCTTGGGCTCGGGAGGGACCCTTCGAAAAGCGGCGGAGGACCGCAGCCTTCGCCCGGCCGCGCCCAAGCTGCTTCCGGCGATATGAAGTGATTCTGGAATGGTCAGCAGGCCCGTTTCTCGGCGTTGAAACCGTTTATAACATCGCGTCTCCCAGCCCGGATCAACATCGAAGTGCTCGACCCTCAGACCCACGTTGGGCCGGCCGTCGGCCGAAGCAAGACGGCCGGCGCAGACGGCACGATGCCCAGGTCTGGTATTCCGCCAGACACCTGATTCACTCCGCTCATGAGCGCGCGCTTGCCCATGGTGCGAATGGCCGCCCTCGCCGCCACGCTGGCCGGTCACAGTCTTCTCGCCGCAGACAACAATCCAAGGACCTCGGCGAACGCCAACGAGACGCCCGCACTGGCGGCCCAGCCTTTGGCGAACGACGGCGTCGTTGGCGGATTCGTGGCCCGGGGCCAGCGGGTGTTTACGTGCGCACATAGTTTCCACGTTTTCGTCTATCGCCTGTTGGATGAGATGGCCAAAGCCGCGGGTATCTCGGGCCACGAATCCGTCGGCCTGTCGCGAATCGGCGGCTCGCGCGTCATCCAGCATTGGGACGTTTCTGAGGAAAAGAATGAGGCCAGGGCCGCCCTCCGCGCAGGGAGGGTGGACGCGCTGACCCTGTCGCCAATCTGGCTGCCCGATGAGGGAATCGAGAATTTCGTCAGGCTGGGCCTCGAGCACAACCCGGACATCCGGATCACGGTGCAGGAATTCTGGCTGCCAAACGACGAATACGTGCCGGTCTATCCGCTGCAGACCAAAAAGAAGGTGGACCACGACGCCACGGACATCGCGGAACTGCGCAAACAGAATGCGCTGTATTGCCGCGACATGGAAGAATTCGTCCGCGATCTGAACAGGCGGCTGGGCAAGGACGCGGTGCTCATCGTGCCGGTCGGTCAGGCCTCGATCGCGCTCCGGGAGAAAATCGTCGCGGGACAGGCGCCGGGGCTGAAGGCGCAGTGGGATCTGTTCCGCGATTGCTGGGGCCATCCCAAGGCGCCCTTGCAGGTGCTGGCGGGCTACTGCCATTTTTCGGTGATCTATCGCCGCAGCCCCGTGGGGCTGCCGGTGCCCAAGGACCTGGCAACCATCCGTGATGCGACCGAGAGGGAGAAGCTGAACCTCCTGCTGCAAGAGGTGGCTTGGAACACCGTCATCCGGCATCCGCTCAGTGGCGTCAGACTGGAATCGCGACCAGAGTGACGAGAGGTGTCCGTTGAAAGAGCCGCGCGCAACGTTGCCATATCCGGCGGGATTGGGCCACGCATGGCCTCATGGTCCACATCACGCAACCGAAGATCGCGTGGAAGCGATTCGTCGGCGCCATTGATACTCTCCTGGAGGTCAAGGCCGGGCCGGGGAACACCGCGCTCGTGGTCCCCGGCAACGGCAACGGCAAATCCAGTTTCCCAGCGAAATCGGTGCGCCCGCCATAGCCGACGTGGGCGGCACGGGGAGCGTCTCGATCATCGTTCAGGGTTCCGACGGCTGCATCTACTGCGTGCAGTAGCGTCCTTCAGGCCGGGGACGGTGCGCCATGTGCCAGGTTTTTCGATCGGGGGCCGGGCGCGCGAACGGTCAGGACGGCGATCCTCAGGGATTCAGATCGCACTCCACCCTGTAGAACCGGCGCGGAACGCCGCCGCCGGGCGCATCTTGCACGATATTCGTGGCGCCGTCGCCGAACAGGTTGGTGACGGTGCCACCCCAGTTCGTGGTGGCCAGATTATCGCTGTAGGCGACGCGATAAAATGCGGCATCGATCGTCGGGAAGCTCATCGCGAACGACGCGACGTTTGTCCGCCACGCCCCCAGGATGCGGGGCAGTTCGTACACAGCGGCGGTCACGAGACCCGTGGCGGCGACACCGGTGTTGTCCAGCACCACGAAACGCAGCCCGTACTCGCCAGCACCGTCGTACCGATGCGTCGTCAATGTCCCATTCGTTGCGCTCCCGTCACCGAAGTCCACGCCGAATGTGCAGCTTGACCCGGGCAGAAATCCATAATCGACGAGGCCCATCCCCAAATCCTGCCCCACAAAGACCCGGGGCACCGTGGTGACACCGCGGGCAAATGCCAGGTTCGGGTTGCCGTTGGTGACCGTATTGAACAGTCCATCCCGACCCGAGACATGGGCCGAGATGCACTCCGCATGATTGACCGATGTCGTGAGCGCGCCTCCGAAATACAGTTCGTACCCCCACGCCGCAGACAGATCCTGCGGGACGGTGTAGTTGGTCATGGGCTGGAAGATGGTCCAGATCTGGGTGAGGTCATCGCCCAGTTGATGATTCTGGATCGTCAGCACCCCCGCATTGGCATTGAAGTCGGTTATCGGACCCCAGGTCAATGTCGGCTTCGTGTTCGTCATGGACAGACCCGTGGGCGACAGCGCCTGCGGGACCTGCGTCACGTCTTGGCCCATGAGCGGCACGGAGTAGGTCTGCCGGAAGCCGTTGGTGAAGTCGTACAGCCGGATGGTGTAGATCCCATTCGTGAACCGCGACAGGTCACTCGCGGTGCGCGTCGCCACCTCGAAGTAGCAGCCGGTCCCCCACTCCACCTCCATGGGATAAGTCATGTTGTCCGGCGTGGTGATCGAAGCGCCGACCAGATTGGATCCGCTCCCGTCGACCATGACCCGGTGCGCCGAGGTGCCATCGTAACCCACCGTCGTGCCGCGGATCAGGTTGATCCTCTCAAAACCCGGCAAGTCATTGCTCACCAGGCACCACTTGGGGGCCAGCTCCCAATAGTTGCGATTTCTCTCTTGCTGCTCCTGCCATTCCACCGGTTCGGGGGTGGACGCGCGGACCACGATGCCGTTGGTGAAACTGTGCGCCCAGACCGTGCCCTGGCCGCGGGGGGTCCATGGCGTCTGCTCCTGACTGTAGACCACCTGCAACCCGGGCATGAAGTTCACGTCGGAGGCGCTGGCGTTGGTGAGCCACAGGATGTTGGTGAAGGTATAGAGACCGGACAGCGCCTGCGCATTCTGAGAAAAGTAATAGGGCAACCCCATCGCGTCGCTGGCGTAGAAGCTCGAGGACGGCCACATGTTGGTGAGCCACTGGACGGCGACGCCGGACGATTCGGTATCGTTAACGTCCAACTGCAGCGAAAGCCACCCATACCCGCTCAGCGCACCAGGCGCCACGTTTGCTGTGATGATGAATGCCTGGGTCACCGATTGCCCCGCGGGCACGCGCGTCGGGAAAGCCGCACGCTGAACCTGAATCTTGGGCTTCGCCCATGCGTTGCTGCAGATCAGATCGATGTTCGGCCACCAGTAGGTCTCATTGGTCATGGGGACCGCAGCGCGAAACACGAAGCTCGTGGCCGAGGCATTCCATTGCTGATAGAATGGCTCTTCAAAGTCCGCCACCGACACCCCGAGGCCGAGAGGAATGGCGCACGAGATGACCAGGTCACTGATCTGCACCGGCGGATTGGTCACCGAGTTCTCGAGCCTCGTTTCGAGGAAGATCGCCCGGGTGACGGGATAGGTCACATTGGTATCCAGCACATCGAAACTGGTGTAGCCTTCGTAGCCTTCCGCCGAACGAAAACTGAAGAGCGGCGTCTCCGCCCAGGCCACAGCGGCGCAGAACCACAGCGAAAGCGCCCCGACCAAGCGGCACGCCTTGCCAAAAACCGGCAAAGTTAGAGGCGTTGCATTAAGGAAACGTTTCATCTCTTTCTCCTCATGTGCGCGAATCGTTGGCCATTACCGACAAAAACGGCACGCGGCGCGCATGGCCACGTCCCATGTTGGCCCACGAAAGGCTGTCGACCTCCGCAGATCCGTGATGATGACCGCAGTCTGCCGGGGCTCGGCGATCGGGTCAAGTCGTTCTGATTCCGGGCGTCACGACCAACTCTCTATTCCCGACACGCTGCGACCCTCGCGTCCACAAATGACACTCAGTGGGCTTCGAAAGCGCACGTTACGGCGCTTGAGGCTGGGTGCGGAGCACGGGGGGCAGCCAGGTCTTGAGGGTCACGGCCAGCTCGTCGAGCTGACGCGTCACGGGATGGTAATCGGGCGGATCGCCCATCGTCGGGCAGAGGAAGCCGCCCTCGGAGTGTTCGTTCCAGGCGTACATGATCACCGTATTGGCCTCGCATTTCGCCGGGTTTGCCGCCACGTAGTCGAACGCGCCGAAGAGGTGCGCCGTCAGTTCGCCGGGAGCGGGCTCTGTCCAATCCCACATGGGAAACGCGCCGCCCTTCTTGTAGCGGGGCACGCCGTTGGCCCCAGACATGGTCGGCGGGATGACCTTCAGGTCCGGTCGTTTGAAAGTGCCGAAGAGCGTATTGCTCTTGATGAAGCCCCACAACGTGCCGTATCGCAAGTTGGTTCCCGCGTAGCGTTGGTGATAGAGCGTCACACAATCGAGCAGTCCCTTGTCGTACAGCGACTCCCATTCTTTCGATTGCGGGTTGATCATGCCGGCGACATATGGGTTTCCAACGCGGGCTTGCATCAGCCGCCCCCGAAGCTCCCGCAGGCAGCGTTCCACGCGCGGTCCGGGAGCGGGAGTCCGTCGGACGCCCTCACCGAGAAATTCCGGCTGATAGAGGTAGATCAGCGGCCGGTCGCGAAGCACGCGTTGATAGGCGGGTAGTTTGGCAAGGGCGGCGATATCCGCGAGGTAATTGTCCGCCCAGGCTTTTGCGATCTCTTCCTCGGTGTGTCGCACGCGCGGCGGTTCGTAGTATGCGACCTTGGCGACGGCCGGGCAGTTGACGATCACGCAGAAATGAAGTCGGTCCCGCCGGGGGCTCGCCAGATAGGCGTCCAGCGCGTCGCGAAGGCATCGCCGCTCGCCGGGTGCAGGGTGCGCCTCGTAACCGAACGCCCAGTAGTCGATCCCGGCTGACGCCGCAAACTCGATCTCTTGCTCCATCGCCTGCTGGTAGACATCCTGCGAGTAGGCGGGATTGAACGCCAGCGGTGCCTCGGGGTTGCCGGTGCGGCGGACGAAAAACGGTGCGCGCCAATGGTACTGCTCCGGTTTGAGGAATCCGAACTCTTGCTTCTGCGTCGTATAAGGGTGGCCGGTATACATGTCCCAGCGGATCACGCCGAGGAGAGGCCGCTGTCGCTCCCCCCGCAAGTCCCCGCGGCTCGCGTGGGACATGTCGTCCCCCCTGATGCCGCCTGTCTCACGTTCGCCCTTTTCACATGCGCGCGACACGCGTTCGCCCAAGACCGCCACGGCGGTCACCGCGACTAAAGAGGCAACCGATACTGTTCGCTTCATTGTCAATTCCCGTTCTCCAGGGTCGTCGCGTGCCGCCCCGTTATCATGCGACAATAAGCGCCCGTGAGAATGCCGCAGCGAAACTCGACCCTCAAAAAGCGCCACTCGCGACCGCGTGCGAAAGAACCGTGGTCCCACCCAGAAGCAAGAGGGTTTCCCACCCCTCCCGTCTCATTCGCTGAGAGGGACCACCTGCCCCTTGAACTTCAGGCGCAAGGTGGTCCCCGCCGCCGGGACGAGCGATCGGTACGGCCCGACATCTTCGGGACGGAATCCCGCAAGGACGATCCACGAGCCTTGGCCATCGGTGATGCGCGCGGGCAGGGCCTTCGCCTGCCGCCTCACCCGCTCGGGGCACAATCGGGATGGCGCGAAACAGACCGCACCCTCATTCACGCGACCCCGCACTGCCGCGAGCGTCGGCTCGGAGATGGTCACGCCACACAGGAAAATCGTGCCGACGGAGCGCAGCAAGTCCGGCCCGGCGAGGTGGTCGTAGACCGCCGTCGGCGGCGCGGGGATCATCGCGGGCGATTGGTAGCGCGGATAGACGCTGCTGTTGGCGTTGACCGCGCGCGGGTCGGTCTTCCCGGCGGTCAGCAGACTGAACACCTGCATCCACTCCCCGGTCTCCGGCGTGGGCGGCAAGTCCTCGGCGCCGTAGAGTGTCTTCCAATAATAGCAGGACGCCTGGCCCCAATCGCTGTCGGGGAAGCGGATGATGGCGACCTCGGGCTCGTAGTCGCGATAGTCGTAGCCGCGCGGATGGGCGGGCAGGTACTCGCGGATGTGCGCCTGCAGCGCCGCCCCGTAATCGGTGGACTCATAAGTGTTCCCACGCACGCGAAACAGCCCGTGGACGAACTCCGTATAGATGTTGTCCACCCCCACCGCATGGGCCAGCCGCAAGGCCGCCACATAGTTCTTCAACGGATGACCGGGAAAGTGATCCCACGCCCAGAAATCGGGAGTGAACCACAGCTCGGCGTTGTACTGCCGCGCGGCCCCCAGCGCGAGGGCCAGCACCACGGGATAGATATCCTCCTTGAGCAATTTCGGGCACAGCGTGACCCCGGCCTGTGCCAGGGGATGCCACAGCGCCGGAAACACGCTCTCGACGATCATCCGGGTCCCATGCTGGCGGTGGTAGGCTCGCACTTGCCGCGCCGCGGCAACGAAGGTGTCGTGGGCCGCGGGCAGCGTCATGCCCGTGGTCTCCACCAGATAGGGCTTGCGGTGGACGTCGTCCGGCAAGCGGGCGTATTTATTGCGGCAAAGCTGCATGTGTTCGCCCTCGTCATAGACGACGCCCTCGAACAATCCCGTCGCCGTCGCCGCATCAAGGGCCGCGGGTTCGATATCCCAGCGGTGGCAGCCCCCCGGCGCATCGAAGCGGTTGCGCCCCGATGGATCTGGGGCGTTTGCCACCCAATTGGCATGTTCGTTGTTGAGCGCGAAATGCAGTCCGGTTGCCTTACAAAATGCCAGAAGTTCGGCCAACTCGCCGTTGTCGAGCTGCGCCGGATTCAGGTGAACCTGCAGAAAGTTCACGCCCTGGTCGCGGATGCCGAGCATCAGCGCCGGACTATCCTTCCAGTTCAGGTCGATGCCGCGCAGCGGCCCGCCTTTCGCGATTGGGGTCAACGTGTCAAAAACGTCCATGACCCCTGTCTGCCCTGGCGCGAGCACGGCCAGCGCGGCGTGACGCCTCTGGGTCGGCACTCCTGGCAGCGAGGCATCGAAACGGTACAGTCCCCGGGCGAGACCCGGCACGCGGAACTCCGCATGCCCCACCGCGCCATCCCACGAGACAGCCGATTCTTGGCGGAATACTTCGGCCCCGGCCCAGTTCTCTACCCTGACCTGAATCCGCGCCTCGTGCATGGGCTCTGCGGCCCACACGTTGACCCGGACCGCCCGACCCTGCCCTTCGACGCCACGCTCGGCCCCAAAATCACAGCTCAACCCCGCCGCCAGCGGTTGCACGGGAGTTTCTTCGGGGCCATCGATGGCAAGCCGCGTCCACGAAACGGAGTCCAACGGCGACTTCGCGACCCGCACCGGTGCGCCATTCGCGCGCCAACCGGGGCCGCTCATCACTCGCGCCAGTTCGCCTTCCGCGCCCCAAGCACGGAGATCGAGGGCAATGAGAGGGTCATCCGCCGGTGTGAAATCATAGCGGAGCGTGAAGTATCCGTCGTCACCGCGCTCGAGTTTGCTGCGACGCCATTCGCCGGTTCCCGGTTCGATGCGCCATCCCGCCACCTCGCCGATGTCTGACTCCGTTGCGCCCTGTAGCCTGATGGCCGCAAATTCGACCTGCCCCGCCGGTTTCTCCAGGACATTCTTGCGGTCGATGCGGATGCCGACCGAGGCGATCTGCGTGAAGTCGCACCCGGCCTGATCGCCGCTCTGTTGCCGATGTGCGAGCGTGGGCTCCTTGCCCAATTCGATGACATGCTCGACCGCGGCGCCACCGTGACCCAGCAGCAGGTCCCGCCGTTTTCTCTCCGGGCAGTAGAATCCCGAGGTATGGCCCCGCGCATCGACGACCTCGACATAGAGCCATTCATCCGCGCGGGCACCCCGTGTCTTAAAGCTCAGCCGCGTGAAGTGCCCCGGCGCAGCCAGCCATCGGCGCATCCACACCCAGCAGTTAGCCGGGCGCGGCGTGTCGGAGCCCGCAGTCACCAAAAGCGTGTTGGTGCCCTGGACCAGCAGCCGCGTGATGTCGTAGGTCTCTGCATCCCATGGCGTGTCGCCCACGCTGATTGCATGCCCATTGATGGCGAGCCGGTAACGATCATCGGAATCCAACCGCACCAGCGCCTTGCGGGCCGTCCCCCCCAACTCAAAGCCGCGGGCAAAGATTGTATTTTGACCCGGCGCCGGGGCCGCGGAAGCGCCAATCCACTGCGGCATCGGCGTCGGTGCTCCAGGCACCACCGTCCCCGACCCCGACAAACAGAGCACCCCAAACACCCTCGATCGAAATCTGTTTGCGACTATCCTGCGGGCGAACGCATTCGCCAGGGACTTCCCCGGCACAATCGGCCGCAGCCGAATTCTCCGGAACATGGACAGACCGTGTCGGACGCCCCATCTCGGGTCAAGGGAATCTCCGCCCGCATGAGCGTAACACCACAGACCCAGCGCCGTGACAGGAACCCACGGGCGCCCGTGGTCCCGCCGCTGGCATCCCGTTGAAAGACGTCAGCGATTCCCCCTGATGGCGCGCGGGGCCCGATTCCGCCGGGAGGGCCCGCGGCCTCGCGGGCCGGGTTGGCCCGGGCGTTGCGCGGCTGGTGAATCGCGGACGCCGGGGACGGCGTCCCTCCCATACCCGGCGCGGCTGTTGTGTGGGTTTTTCAACGGGCCGCTACCCCCGCGTCGGACGCCAGCGCGGATATTTTTTTCTCAGCAAGCTCGCGAATCGCTCAAAAACGCCCTCGGTCGCGGCCGCGTAAGGGGGCAGCAGGCGCAGCGGAAACGCGGGGTCGTTCACCCGGCAGAACATCTTGTCGAAGGCGCCGTCCATGTGCACATCCGGGCCAACGAGCTTCTTCAATTCGGCGACGAGCTCGCCAGCCTCGCGGCTCGTTTCGGCAAGGGCGGCCTCATCGCGGCGACAGCCGGCCTCGAAATAGGCCCGGGCCAGGGCGAGGTTGGTATTTGCCACGGAGATCAGCAGACCGCATTCGCCCAGCACCGACGCATCGGCGAACCCGACCTCCGTGACAAAGTGCCGAAGCTGGGGCGCTTCCGACAACAGCCCGCTCAGCCGTTGCACATCCGTCGTGCTGTTCTTGGTCGCGATAAGGTTCGGGTGCCGGTCCGCCAGCCAGCGGTATTCGGCGGGCGCGATGAGGCGCTGCGCCCGCGGGAGGTTGTAGTGGAGGAACTCGCAGTCTGGAAACCGGCCGCACGTCTCATCGAAGAAAACATCCAGCTCGGAATCCCGCAGCGCGCCCCAGCTCGGCAGTGACAGCTGAAAGACCCGCGCACCCATCCCCCTCGCGCGCTCGATCCGCTCGATGATGGTCCCAAGCGAAAGGCTAATGACGCCAACCATCCCCTTTACGTCACGCGTGCGGGTCTCCTCCAGAAAGACGCGCGTGATCTCGTCGAACTGCCGGTCGCTCACCGCGTAGCCCTCGCCGGCCGTGCCAAAAATGTAGAGGTCCTGGATGCCCTCCGAAATCAGACGGCGCACCTGGCGCCGGAAGATTTCCTCGGCAAAGGTGTAGTCCTCGTTCCACGGCACGCAGCAAGTGGCTAGGATGCATTGGCGGTAGCGCTTCATGCTCATGCGGGGGGCGATGGATCGGCAAACGCCCGAACACTCGCGCCCTCTTCCGTCGGATTCGCCGTCCAAACCCTCTATCTACCCTTGCCACACGGGAATGCCGAGTACAAGCAGGAGGTTAGGGTTCGCAGAGCGATCTACGTTCCCCTCGATCCCTCACGGCGATGATTTTCTCGTTGCCCTGCGCCCATCGCATCAACACGCTCTGATGCGGCCGATGAAAACTTCGACCCAGCGGAAATTCGGTTGGGTGATCGCCCTGACCCTCCTCACGGCCGCGCCCCATGTCGGCGCCGCTTCAGATTGGCCAACGTATCGCGCCGATGGCTCTCGCAGCGGATACACGGCAGATGCCCTGCCGGCCGATCTTTCGCCGCGCTGGACCTACAGGCCCCGCCACGCGCCGCAGCCGGCATGGCCCGGGCGAGATACGCGCATGCCGTTTGACCGCGCATTCCATGCGGTGATCGCGGGCGACACGCTGCTGTTCGGGAGTTCTGCCGACGGCAAGGTGATGGCTCTAAACGCCGCGACGGGCGAAGAGCTCTGGTCCTTCCTGGCCGCCGGCCCCGTCAGGTTCGCGCCCGCCATTTATCGCGATCGCGCTTTCGTCGTCAGCGATGACGGCTTCCTCTACTGCCTTGCGACGCGAGACGGAAAAATGCTTTGGAGAATCCGCGGGGGCGACGGCGCCAGCATGGTGCTGGGCAACGGGCGACTGATTTCGCGCTGGCCGGCCCGCGGCGGCCCGGTCATAGCGGACGGCATCGTCTACTGGGCCGCCGGAATCTGGCCGAGCGAGGGCGTTTTCATCCATGCCGTTGACGCGGCAGACGGGCGGGTGATCTGGCGCAACACCACCGCGGCGGGCATGCTGATGCCCCAGCCGCATCCGGGCGCCGTGGCCCAGAGCGGCGTATCGGCACAGGGCGACCTGGTTGTCGTCGGCGATCGCCTGCTGGTGCCAACGGGGCGGGGAGTGCCAGCGGCCTTTAGCCGCGCCGATGGGAAGTTCCTATTCTTCCACCTTCAGACGTTCGGGAAGGTCGGGGGTTCCGGGATCGTGGCCACCGACTCGCAGTTCTTCAATGGCGCATGCGCGTTCGATCTCGCGACCGGCAAACAGGCCTGCCTCACGGGTTCCAACGCGATGGTCATGGCGGTCGCGCCCGACTCGCTGCTCCTTGCCACGACGAATGAGATCGCCGCCATCGACCGCGCAAACCCATGGCGCGAGCGAAAGGTCGCGGACCCCAAGACGAAAAAGATGATCGGCCAAAGGGTCCTCAACACACCAATCTGGCGCATGGCGAACCCAATCAGCCCGCCATCCTGCCTGATCGTCGCGGGCGACAAGGCCGTCGTGGGTGGCGGGGGCGGGATAGCCGTCGCCGATATCCCCTCGCGCCAGATCCTTCTCACAAAGAAGACCGACGGCGAAGCGGTCGGGCTGGCGGCGTCAAACGGGCGCCTCTTCGTCAGCACCGCAACCGGCGCAATCCAGTGCTTTGATGGCAGCCACGCGGCCGCGCCCAAGAACATCTCACCGCCGCCCGCAACACCCGCCACCCCCGCCGCGGCAGACGCAGCTGCCGACGAGATCATCCAAAAAACAGGGATCACCGAGGGTTACTGTCTTGACGCCGCATGCGGCGATGGCTCCCTGGCGATCGCGCTCGCAAAGAAGACGAGGCTCCACATCTGCGCGATGAACCCCGATCCCGGGGAGGTCGCCGCCATTCAAAGAAGGCTCGATGCCGCCGGCCTGCTCGGGACCCGGATCACGACCCACTTGGCCGTGCCGCCCTGCCAGAATCTGCCCAGCTATTTTGCGAACCTCGTCGTCGCGGGCCGCTCGGTCGACGGGGCTGCCGACGTCGTCTCCTCGGAACTCATCAACCGGGTGCTGCGGCCGTTTGGCGGCAAGTCGTGCATCGGAAAGCCGGGCCTGATGCAAACTGCGACGCGCGGGGATCTGGCGGGCGCCGGGGCCTGGACCCACCAGTACTGCGATGCGGCAAACACGTGTTGCTCGAGTGATTCGCTCCTGCGGGGGCCGCTTGGCATCTGCTGGTTCAACGACCTCGAGTTCACCATGCCGAGCCGTCATGGGCGCGGTCCCGCCCCGCTCTTTTACAGGGGCCTGCTGTTCATCGAGGGCCTGAATGCGCTGCGATGCGTCGACGCGTACAACGGCAGGCCCCTGTGGGAGTATCCGCTGCCCGAGATCTTGCAGCCTTATGATGGCGAGCACCTGATGGGGGTCTCTGGCACCGGCAGCAACATCTGCGTCGGGGAACGCGGCCTGTTTATCCGGACGGAAAAACAGTGCCTCCGGCTCGACCCTGAAACCGGAAAGCTCCTCGGCAGGCTATCGGCGCCGCCCCACCCGGATGGGCGACCCGGCGAGTGGGGCATGATCGCGTGCGCGGGCGACACGATCATAGGCAGCCTTGCAGACACGGGCCACGTCGTGACGTATCGCTACCGCCCCGGCGACATGCAAGAGCAGTGGACCGAGTCCAGCCTCTTGTTCGCCATCGACGCGGTAACGGGCGAGGTGAAATGGACCTGGCGGCCACAAAACTCGATCCGGCACAATGCGATCGCCATCGGCGGCGGGCGCGCGTACGTCATCGATCGGCCGATCGCCCTCGCCGACCGCACGAAGGAAAAGAAACGGTCCGTGCCAGATCCCGGTTTCGTCCACCCCGATGGGCGGCTGATTGCCCTCGACCTCGCAACGGGGCGTGTCGCGTGGGAATCCACAGAGGAGATATTCGGGACGCTGCTGGCCCTGAGCGAGGAATACAAGACGCTCCTGATGTGTTTCCAGGATTCCAAATTCAAGCTGGTGTCCGAAATCGGCGGCCGGATGGCCGCATTCGATATCGCCACCGGCCAACGTCGCTGGGACATCAAGGCATCCTACAGCACGCGGCCCGTGCTTCACGGCCGGACGGTCCTATTCCAATCACGCGGTTGGGACATCGTGACCGGCCAGGCCCAGGGCCTTGCCTTTCCAAGATCCTACGGCTGCGGGATACCGAGCGCCTCGCGCCACCTCATGGCGTTTCGTTCGGCCACCCTCGGTTACGTGGACCTGGAGCAACCCCAGAATACCCGGAGCTTTGGCGGCATTCGCCCAGGTTGCTGGATCAACGCGGTCCCTGCCGGAGGACTCCTGCTCATGCCCGACGCCACCGATCGCTGCACGTGCAGCTACCTGATAAAGACATCCATCGCCCTGCAGCCGATGTCCGAATGACGCGGATCCCGGGGACCGCCCACGCCCCGTGCGCGCCATGTCCTCTGCGGTGAGATGCCCCGCAGCATTGGATTCCTCAGCCTGCATTCGGCGCCTACGCTTGACACCCTCGCGGCGCCGGAGGATAAGCTCGCCGACATCAGACGCGAGCGGACAACGGATTCCTGCCGCGCCCGCCACGGGACGGAGCCGTCAATCGCGCATCCCACCACGCGGCGCAGATTCCTCACGGCGGCGGTGCTGGCCGGCGGCAACCTGCTGGTGCGTGGCACCGATCCCTCTGCGGCCGGTCGGCGAATCCCCTCCGAGCGGCAGTTGTTGCGCGACGAGAAGACCGGCGCGGACGTCTGGCAGATCACCGCCGCGACGGCGATGCATCACCATTTCTATTTCACGAATCCCTCGTGGCCAGATGACGGGCGCGAGCTGTACTTCATCAGCTACCGCACCGGCCACCCCAACATTTTTGCCGCCGCAGAGACCGACGGCACCATCACCCAACTGACGGCCCGGACCGACACCAATCCATTCTCGCCCGCCGCCACGCGCGACGGCCGCAAGATCTACTTCTCCGCAAGAGACTGCGTAGTCGAGCTGGATCGCGAGACGCTTCGCGAGCGCGTGGTGGCGAAATTTGATGGCGCGAGGCTCGGTAACTGCTCGCTCAACCCCGCCGGCTCGCGCCTGGCCCTAGGCGTCCGATTCAAGGGATCGTGCCGGCTCGCGCTCGTCGAGCCCGCGTCGGGCCAAGCGCACTTCCTAGTCGAAAAGGCCGAGGTCGGCCACGTGCAGTTCTGCCCGGCCGACGACAGCATCCTCGAATACTCCGGCACCCCCGGCGCGCGCATCTGGACAATCCGCTCCGACGGCACCGAGGACCGGAATCTCTACGCGCAAAGGCCCGGCGAGTGGATCGTCCATGAGAGTTGGCTTGGCGACGGGAGCGAGATCATCTTCACGCACTGGCCGCACGCACTGCGAGCCATCAGCCGGGACGGGTCGCGCGCGCGCACCATCGCGGCGTTCAATGCGTGGCACGCCTGTGGGGACCGCGCCGGCGACAGGATTGTGGCCGATACGAACCATCCCGACATCGGGCTACAGCTGGTCGGTGCGCGCACCGGGCAGCGGCGCGCGCTATGCTGGCCGCGCGCCACCAACCGCGGCACGCAGTGGGCGCTCTCCGTCCCCGCCCAGGGAGCCGGCATCGATACCAGCATCATTCGCGGCGACCGGCCCGAACTGGATCGCCCGCCCCAACCCGACGACCCCTCATCCATCTACGGCCCGCAATGGAGCCATCCCCACCCATCATTTTCGCCCGACGGCCGCCGCGTCGTCTTTACCAGCGACCGAGATGGCTGGAGCCAGGTCTATGTCGTGACAGATCGGCCTCTGGCGTCGGATGACGGATAATGCGGCTGGCCGATGGGCGCATCCGTTTCTACAGCAAACCGATTCCCACCTCCGGTGGCGCCCGCAGCTTCGGACATCGCAGGCAGGCTCGGCAGACAGGATCAAAAGGCCATCGAGAGCCTGACCGAAGCTATGTGTGAGTTGTAGTTCTCACGGAAAAACTGCCCCTCGTAGTCGAGAAGCAGCCTGACTGAGTCGGTGATGCCGACCATCACGCCGGCACCCACGCACATGTAGTCCTCCTGGAAACCTGCGGTGGGCGCCGAGGTGCGGAAACCGGGACCGGTGCTGACGCCGTTGCCGGTGTAGATCGTCACGGGCGAATGCTCCAGGGCGACGGTCACGTCTTCGCTGTCGTCGAGATTCTCCCGCTCCCAGCCGATGCGGACCTGCGGGACCACCGCCCCGAGGGGGGTGTTGAAGTGATAGGAGGCCTGCCAGCCCAGGCGGGTCACCAGGGATTCGTAGGTTTGCGCGTCCACCACGAGGTTGGCCTCGCCGCCTTCCGTCTCCGTGTAGCCCTCCAGTTCGCCGTTGAGGTACTCGACGGCCACGAAAGGTCCGGTCACCAGCCTGTCGAAGACGAAGTTGTAGCCCATGTTGAACTCGACACTGTGGTTGTAGCTCTCCGGATCCCCGTACGCCGTTCCCTCATAGCCCGTCTCGCGCCGGATGTCGTGATCGAAGAGAGCGAAGTTGTAGAGGAGATCGGCATAGAAGCTGCCCTGGACGAACGACACGTAGGGCGAGATCGTGTGACCGCACAGATCCGCGTCGCCCACCCCGCCGCTGATGTGGGTCTGGTTCTCCAGGTAGGCCGAGCCCAGACCAAAGACGAGATGGTCGGTGGCGCGGAACTCGATGCCGACGGTGGCCCCGAAGGTGTCGGAATCAAATCCCTCCAGATCGCCCTGCTGGTCGGTCTCGATGTTGCGAAAATCACCGGCGGCGAAAACGCTCCAGCGGTCCGAATTCAGCGGCGCGGTATCGGGCTGCACGACGGCCTTATTGTCGACCACCACCTTGCTGTCCTGCACCGCCTTGGGGTCAAAGTCCCTGGTCCCCGCCATGTTCTGGGCTGCCGCAGCGATGTTCCATGTGAGCCCCACCGGTTCCCGGCCGGCGTTGGCGCGCAGCCGATAGAGCCGTCCGTTCAGGTCGCGGGTCGCCGTCTTGGCCATGCCCACGGCCAGCTCCCGCTGCGCCATCGCCATCGGTAGCCCGCGTGTTATCGCCGAATCGATCGCCCGGAGGTCGACCAGGATCGCTACAAAATCCAGAAATACCGGGGTGGCCGATCCCAGGGTGATGTTGTCAAAACCAATCTGGTTCACGGTGCCACCGAAATCGACCGACTGCGCGATCCCGTTGAACTGGACGCCGAGCGCAAACAGGGGACTGAAGTTCCCAGTCGGATCGCCGCCATCGGATGCGGTGATGGGCAACAGCAGGCTCGTGAGGAGAGTGCCCGTTCCGTTCGGGCCGGAATAGACGTTGACGTAGCCGGGGTTATTGACAGCGCTGTAATAGAACGAGAATCCGGTGTCGAAGCCAGCCGGCACGTTCATGATCGCCGTCCCCGTCAGGAAGAACGCGATGGTGCTCGGCGAGGGCTCGCCACCAAAGTTTCCAGTCCCGCCCGCATCGCTATCAATGATCGCAAGAGCGTCCGAACTGAAACTGATATTGTAGTCCGGTCCAGGACCCGAGCCGCTGCCGCCAAACCCGCCGTTGTAGTACTCTCCGATGGACTCCAAGTCCTTTAGTCCTTCAAATGTCAGTACCGTGACCTGGCCACTGGCGGCATTGCTCAGCGCCACCACACCCGCCACCCACGACAAAACTCTGATCTTGCTCATATGCCACGAATCCAAATCGACTATTTCGATTTCTTACGCGAATCAAATCGGGTCTATGTAGATAATAGGAACTACCGTCAACAAAAAAAGTCCGTTTTTGGGGCACCCATCGAATTCCGTCGCCTGTCTTGAGACAGTCTCGGTCGTGTATTCAGCATTCATCCGGCTAATCGGACGACGCTCGCACGCAAGGCTGCTCAGGTGCGGCGTTTTACACGAACCGTCTGCAAACATCAGGCCTGCCCCAGACACCGAAATCGCCGCACTTGGGGTCGGACCACTGGAGTTCACGTATTCCCAACGGTTTGCGATCTGGGCACATCGGCACCCTCTGCGGCTAACCCCTCCGGCCACGTGCCCTTTCGAACCAGGACACCATACAAATCAAAGCCACTGCCACCCGGTCCACCGGAGCCCCAGGCCATCCCGTTTAGAACGCCTAGTATTTCTTCACGATATAGGCGAGCCAGTCCTTCTCAAATTGCGCGGCATCCACACCGAAGATGTTTCGGATGACATCATCGAGGGAGGTGCCCGACTTCAGGGAGTCCACGAAACGAACAAAATTCTCCTGGTTCTTAGACATCATGAAGTCCACCAGACTAAAACACAGTCTGCGCCCATCCATATCGGTGTGAGGCCAACTCGCCGTGTCTCGAATGGCCTGAAAAGTTCGCTGTCCGCCCTGGCTGATGATGGTTTTGACACGTCGCCGCGCCCGCTCCGCGTCCTGGTGCTCTCGCGCCAGGACATCACAAGTGTACATCACAAACCCCATTTCGACCCAGGCGGGGAGACGCGTGTCTTTCGCGTACCCGCTCAAAAGCAGGCCCGATAGATAGAAGTACAAATCGCCGGATTCGTCCGACTCTCGACCCGGCGTGGCGTTGGCAACGTATCCCCTGATCCCCGGAGCAAAGCGCGTGCCCTGAGATCCCGCCAACGCACCACTCGATCCGCGCATCTTGTACCAATAATCCGTGTACTCCTGCCTGTTCTTGAACAACAGGACAACGTATTTTCCCTTCCATGGCTTTGTTTCGGCGTCGATCGGAAACAGGCCACCGACCTTCTTGTCGAGTTTCTTGTACACCGCCTCGCCATCCTTCAACACGGCCCGTATTTCCGATGCCGGGGCGTCGCTGTGAACCATGAAGTGCTCGGATTCCTCGGTCACCAGCTTGACGCTGAGTTTTTGCACAATTTCATCCTTGAGCTTGCGGGCGGTCTCTATCGCTTGTGCGTCGGTGATCTGCGCCGAGTTCTCCTGCCCCAGCGCCCCCGCCCCACACAGTGTGAACATCGCCACCGCCGTCCCGACACGCACACCCCCCCACGTCGCCTTCACTTTCCTTCCATGCAACGCTTGAGCCATGGCACGCACCTCCCTTATCGGGCCATCCACCCGAATATCTGGCGCATACGCTTTGGGCCCCCACCAGTCAAGCACCTTGACATGCCCAAGCGGCCAAGTGGACGCAAGTGCGTGGCGCAATGGCAGTGTGGAACCGCGGATGGCAGGGATGACGCGGGGCGCATTCTCGTCGCTTTCCTGACATCCCCGGTGGCGACATCGCTCCGAAGACTGACCCTGACGCCCCAAGGCACGCCTGTTCGCACCCAGAACTGAATGCCGAACGAAGGAAACGCGCGACTTGCCTCGCGTCCGGGATCAGTCCTTCGACTCGCGCTGCGTTTCGACGCGATAGCTGGCGCCATCCGATTCGATGCGGACGTTTCCGTGAAGCCCGGTGACGTAGACCTTTGAACCGACGGCGGCATACACCCGCCGTGCGGTGCAGCCCTTGCCCCATCGGCCGAAGATGCTGGCGACGGTGACCTCGGGTCGTGCCGCTTCCGCGAACTCGGGCGCGGAGTGCAGGCCGTGGCCGGGTGCGATGAGCGCATGGCATTTCAGTTTCTCCCGCGGCACGCTCGGCAGCAGGTGCTCTACCTGGTCCTGCAGCTCGATGTCGCCGCCGAGGAGGAAAACGATTCTGCCATGGGTGATGCGCAGGATGAGCGCGTTGGCGTTGAGCTGATAGTGGGCCGCCGGGTCATTCTTCGGGCGCTTTTCCGGGTGCAGCTCGGCAAAGAACTCTTTAGGCGGTGCGAGCACCTCGACATCAAGGCAATCATCCAGCGCAAGCTTGTCGCCGGCATGGACCGCCCGATACGCGCCCTCCCGCCGCTGAAATCCCTCGCGCAAATTCTCGTACATCCCCAGCTCGGACTGGTAATCGGGGGTGCTGCTGCCGCCGAACTTGTAGCCAGAATCGATCAACCTTCGGATCCCCACGTTGTCCACCAACCAGACGAGGCCGCCGAAGTGGTCGAGATGGGCGTGGCTGATGATCACGCCATCGAGTTCCTTGATGCCCCGTTCCTTCAGGAAAGGCGCGATGAGATCGCGGCCGGAATTGTGGTTGCCGGTCCAGCTGCCGTCCTTCTCCCGGTAGCCGGAGCCCGTATCGTAAAGCCACGTCTTCCCACCGGGCGTCTGGAGCACCAGCGCGAGACCCGCGCCGCGCCCGATGTCCGGAATCTCAAGGCAGGTGAGCGTGAACTTTCCCGCATCCGACCCGAGCGCCGTAGCGGCGACCGTCACGGCGAGCGCCGACGCGATCGGTTTCAACAGGGCGGGAAACCGCCACCCATCGTCCCACTTGACATGCATGGACACTCCGTAACAAACGACCCACCGGAGGTCGAGTGAGAATGCCGATCCCCCGGGCCGACGACGGCATCTGCCCATGCACCGTGGTGCACCATGCCGGGCGCGAGGCGCCCCGCAGCCAGACGCGCCGGCGTTTGGCCGCCAGAGTCTCAGCATTCGATCGCGTTCACGGCGAGGCCGCCGCGCGAGGTTTCCTTGTACTTCGTGCTCATGTCGGCGCCGGTCTGACGCATGGTGGCGATCACCCTGTCGAGAGAGACCCGGTGGGTGCCGTCCCCGCGCAACGCGAGCCGGGCCGCGTTGATCGCTTTCACCGAGCCCATCGCATTGCGCTCGATGCACGGCACCTGCACCAGGCCGCCGATCGGGTCGCAGGTCAACCCCAGATTGTGTTCCATGCCGATCTCGGCCGCGTTCTCGGCCTGCGGCACGGTGCCGCCCAGTGCCTCCGCGAGAGCCCCGGCCGCCATCGAACACGCGACGCCTACCTCGCCCTGGCAGCCGACTTCGGCGCCCGAGATCGAGGCGTTCCTCTTATAGAGCAGGCCGAACGCGGCGGCCGTGAGCAGAAAGCGGGCGATGCGGTCATCATCGGCGCCGCCATGGACGCGCGCGAAATAATGGAGCACGGCTGGGACGATGCCCGCGGCACCGTTGGTGGGGGCGGTCACGACCCGTCCCCCGGCGGCATTCTCCTCGGCGACCGCCATGGCCCACAGGCTCACCCAGTCCAATGTCGTCAGCGGATCGCTGAGCGCGGCCTCCGGCCGCTCGGTCAATTCGCGAAATAAATGGGGGGCACGGCGGGCGAGTTTCAATCCTCCGGGGAGCGTGCCCTCGCTGCGGCAACCGCGCTCGACGCACGCCTGCATCGCCCGCCATACGCCGAGCAAGCGGGCGCGGGTCTCGGCCTCCGGTCGCCAGCTGGCCTCGTTGCGCAGCGTCATCTCACTGACGCTCAACCCCGATTCCCTCGCCATGCGGAGCAAGTCGTCGCCCGTGGCATAGGGGAACGGCAGGGCGCGCGACGAAGGCGCGGTCCGATCATCTTCCCCCTTCCCCCCGGCGACGACAAACCCTCCGCCGACGCTGTAATAGGTTCTGGCGAGCAGTTCGGTCCCCTTGCCATCGAGCGCGACGAAGCGCATGCCGTTCGGGTGCGCCGGGAGCGAGCCGGTCCGGTGAAAGGAGAGATCGTGCCGTTCGTCGAACGCGATTTCCCGTCCGTCGGGGAGGTGGAGCCTCTGCGTCGCGCGGATCCGCTCGATCCGCGCGGGCACCGCGTCAATATCCACGCTCTCCGGCAGTTCGCCAGCGAGGCCGAGCAGCACCGCCCTGTCGGTGCCATGGCCTTTGCCAGCGAGTGCGAGCGAACCGTAGAGATGCGCCTCGATCCGCGCCAGGGCGGTTACTCCGGCCAACTGTTCCGAAAAACGCCGCGCCGCGCGCATCGGGCCGACCGTGTGCGAACTGCTGGGCCCGATACCGATCGTGAACAGATCCAGGGCGCTGATATCCGCTGCCATCCGATGGCCTTCAGCATGCCCTCGCCGCCGAACACGTCGAGCCTCATCGGATGCGGCGGCCCATCCCTCCGCTCGCGCGCGGCATCATATCGGGCACCATCGTTTCCGCAGTTTCTCACCCTTCCATGGAGCGGGGTCGGCCGATCCCTTCGATGCGCGCGGATGATGGACTTCTGCCCATTGACGGTGTTTCCTTTCCGTGGATCGGGACACCACCGACAGAATCGCATGCACCATCCACTCCTTACGCCCCTGGCGGTCACATGCCTGGGTTTTGCAAACAACATCTTTGCCGTGGGAATGGCCAAACCGCTATTCGGCGCGGCACCTCCGCCGACGAAGGCGGAGAGGCGCACCGTTTCCATAGCGGACTTCGGCGCGGTGCCCGACGGCGAACTCCAGACCGGCAAGATCCAGGCGGCGATCGATGACCGTTTTCTCCACGGCGGAGGAGAGGTGCAGATCCCGGCGGGCAAATTCCGCACGGGCGGCCTCCGGCTCCGATCGGGAGTGACGCTGCGTCTTCTGCGAGGCGCGGTGCTGTGCGGCAGCCGGAATCCGGAGGATTACGCAGAATACCTCGTCGACAAGATCGAGCCGCTGGACCCCGCGCGGATAACCACCGCGCTCTGGCGGCCGGCGAGCGATCCCGACCGGAACAACGATTTCATGCGGACGGTGGGAAGCCGCTGGAACAACGCGCTCATCCGGGCCATTGACGCCGAGAACATATCAATCATCGGCGACGAGGGCTCGGTCATCGATGGCAGCGACTGCTATGACGAAACGGGGGAGGAACATTACCGGGGCCCGCATTGCATCGGCATGCACAACTGCCGGGGCATCACCCTGCGGGGCTATACCGTGAAGAACAGCGCGAACTGGGCGCATGCCATCTTTTTCAGCCAGGGCATCACCGCGGAGAATATCACCGTGCTCGCCGGTCACTACGGCATTCACCTGTCCGCCTGCTACAATATCAAGATAGACCGCTGCCACTTCTACACCGGCGACGACTGCGTCGGCGGCCCTGCGCGGGTGGCGGCAGACAGGATTGTCTGCCCCACGGCCCGGGGCTCCCAACACCGCGGGAATGTTCGTAGTGGTGCCTTTAGGCACTCCGCGATCCACCAGAAGTTTCCACATGAATGATGCGGCGCGTTCTCGATCCGGGCTCTGGAAAAAACGCGTCATTTTGCCCCGCACGTTGCCGAGCCACCTCTTGCGGCACGGCACCGGATCATTCCGACTTCCCAGAAGCCGATTGTCCGGTGAGCCTCTTGATCAACTCGACCTCGCGTGGATCATGCGGTGTCCCGTCCGGCCGCAAGATGTCGTGGAACCAGACTTTCGGTTCCGGCGCATCCTTCTGGCTCCCCCACGGGTAGATGAAGTTCCCCTTGCCCACGACGAGGCCGAAGCTGATGGCCCCGACGCGCTCTCGTTTCAGCAGGGGTAATATCGCCTCAAACGTGGAGCCCTTGGGGCGGGCCATATACTCCGTGCACACGATGGGGCGCTCGAATGACCTCAGCAATTTGATGAATGCCTCGACATCCTTGGGCTTGCCATACGAGTGGAATGTCATGACGTCACAGTTCTCCCCGAGGAAACAGACGATGTCGAGGGAGGTCCTCGGCCCAGCGGGCAATCCCCAGATGGGGGCGGTCAGCGGCTGGGCGGGGTCCTCCGCGCGGGCCCATTCAAAGACCTTGCGCAACAGGGGCAGGCTCCTCGCGCCCTTCGTTGGATTCTCCGGCTCATTGTACAGGCACCACATCAGGACGCGCTCGTCCCGGCCGAACGCCCCCATCACGTCCCTGACGTATCTCTCGAGGCGGCCCCACTTCGCGGGATCGTTCACGTCGGCGGCCCCTGGGCTCTGCACCCAGCCCGAGTTGTGAACCCCCGGCACCGGATCGGGCTGCTTCCCAAGTCGGGGTTCTCCCGCGAACCCGTAGCACCCATTCGTGAAGAATGTGACGATCGCGCGCATGTGGCGCCGCTGACAGATATCGAGAAATGCGCCGAGGCGCCTCTTGAGGCCGGCGGGATCGGCCTCCCACACGAGGTCGCGCAAGAAGACGCGCGCCGTATTGAATCCGAGAGCCTCGGCCCAGCCAAGCTCCCGATCGATCGTCTTCGGGTCGAAGGATTCCTCTTGCCACATCTCGATCTGATTGATCGCGCTGGACGTGACGTAATTGCATCCGACCGGCCACGGTTGGCCGACGTACCACCGACTGGCCCTCGTCATGGACCATCGACCGGGCGATTCTCCATCAGCGGCCTCGCTCGTCGTGGAGGGTCGCCCCGCATCTCCTCCAGGTGAGATGCTGGACCCCTTCGCCGGGGTGAGGCCGAAGGCGCGTCCGGCCGCGCCGAGCAAAGTCGCCCCACCCAGCAGCGCCATCCCGCGGCCGAAAAATTCCCGTCGGACCAGCGTCAGTTCCCCCTCTGTCGCCTGCCCAAGAATTGCCCCACCAGGTCTTTCACAGATGCTCGGCGGCGACTGGACTTCGGCCGCGCCACTGCTACACTTAGACATGGGCGGCCGGGTTCAGGCTGGGGTCATCGTCCGGAAGGAGCCGTCGAAAGCGAATTTCTCGATCCGCCGCTAGAAACCAAAGGGAGAAGGAAAGACACCATGAAGAAGACTCTGCTCGTTGCAGCGCTGGCGATGGCCCTCGCTCCAATCGGCTCGGCAATCACCTGCAACTGGTCAAACAGCCTCGGCGATAACAACTTTGGCAGCTTCAGCAATTGGTTCCCTGTCCCCACCACTTTTCAGGGGAACGCTTTCAACGTCAATCTCGCGGGCGCCAACAGGGCGGTGATCTCCACCACCCTCCATTCGTCAGTGAAGTTCTCCGGCGGCGTTCGCACTGGCACCCAGGCCGGGAAGATGGGCGAACTGCTGGTCTCTGAAGGCACAAATACTTTCGGCGATGTCCTTTATGTGGGCCAGGTATTCGGATCAACGGGCCTCTTCACCCTGACCGGCGGCCTCGTCGAGTTCCCCAGTAACTTCACAACGATCGCGGAGAGCACGAATATGGTGGGCACCTTCGCCATGAGCGGCGGCACATTCCGCGGCGACCGCCTGACCGCCGCGACCTCGCCTGGTGCCACGGGAACGGTGATCATCACCGGCGGCGAGTTTATCCTCGCCGAGACCGACCCCAGCCCTGCTGGTACCAGCGGTTATCTCAGGATGGGCGAAGGGAACGCACAGATCCACATCGGGGGCACCGCCCAAGTGACGGTCGAATTCTTGCTTCTTGGGCGGACCAACAATGGCCCCCCCAACTGGGGTATCATGACGATGAGCAACGGCGTCCTAAACATCATCGGTAACCCCAACACTAATGCTCCCCCCATCAATTTCTGCCCCGGCCGCACGGTGGACTTCGAGGGCGGTGTCTGGAACGTGTTCAGCAACGTAACCACCGTCATCCAGCAGGCAATCTCAGCAGGCCTCATCTACCACTCGGCCGGCAACGACCGGATCCGGGTCACCTACAACTCCACGAACGACACGACCGTGGTGAAGATCCAGCAGCCCACCGCGCTGGAATCGTGGCGCTTCCAGTACTTCGGTACGACCGAGGACACCGGCAATGCCGCCAACACCGCCGACCCCGAACAGGACGGCATCCCGAACCTCATCGAGTTCGCCTTCGGCTTGCACCCCCTCCAGTGCAACGCCGGGCAGCTCCCGAAATGCACCGTCAGCGGTGGCAACCTGACCATCGAATTCCCCGAACCGAACGGCGTCAGCGGCATCACCTACGGGGCAGAGTCCTCCACCAACCTGATCAATTGGGCCGCCGTCACCAACTCCGGGACCGGCACGACCAATACCTTCACGGTCTTCGTCGGCTCCCAGCCCAAAGGATTCCTCCGCCTCCTCGCAATCGAGCAGTAGCAGCGACCCCCAGACGCCGTGCCTTCCTTTGGGAGGGACGCCGGCCCCGGCGGCCGCGTCCCGCCGTCGGACTGGGTCGGGCTGGGGTCAGTTCTTGAAACTTGAAAATCGGCGCGGCTTCCATTCTCCTTCAGTATGGCGAGAGCCATCCGGGTCGTCCTCTTGGACGCGGTATATCACGTCATGGCCCGGGGCGAAGGGCGGTGCGGAGATCGCATCGCATGGCAATCGCAGGAAATTGGATGGGGATCGGATGGTCGGGCAGCCCGGGACTTCGCGTGCCGTCACCAGGCCGGGGAGAAGCGCGCCATGAATCCGGTCGATCCACCGGCGCGATTGGACCGAAAACCCGCCGCAGAACCCGATGCGTTCAGACGGCGACTTTCAAGGTTCAAGAGTTGACCCCTCGAGCTGGCGATGTGACTCCGGATACGGAACAAGGATTCGCGTCTATTGGTGGTGAACACCACGCGGTGAACCACGAACACGAAGGTCCCTCCCCATTCCTGTAAATTTGTGTCTATTTTTTCTGCTTCCGCAGCGCCTCGAGGTCGATGACCTTCATGCCTGAGCCTGCGGATCCCTTGGGCGCGACATCGGAGATTCCCTTGATAAACGCCTCCGGGCCACCCGGCACGTAGCCGGTCTTCTTCAGCACCTTCCCCGCGCTATCGACGATCAGCACCGTGGGGAATCCCTCGACCCCATACTTGCTCGCCAGCGCCTCGTTCTTCGCCTTTTCCTCGGCCTTCTGCGGCTTGCTGCGCGGAAAATCCAGTTTCAACAAGATGAGTCGGGAGTCCGCATAATCGCGGAATTCGCGCGTCGAGAAGACCTCGCGATCCAGTTTGATGCACCAGCCGCACCAATCGGAGCCGGTGAAGTCAATCAGGACCGGCCGCCCCTTGCTGGCCGATGCCTTCAACGCCACGTCATAATCGGTCAACCACTCACCGTGGGCCGCTCCCACGGCAAGGCACCACAACACCATCAGCCGCAATGCATGTCTCATCATCGCCCTCCTATGATCCAAACCTTAGCCCGAATGCCCCTTCAGTCGAGCCACCATCATCAACGTGAACCACGAAGAAAACGAAGGCCACGAAGCCGGATTCAAGGGATCGTCAACCTTCGTTCGCTTCGTGTCCTTCGTGGTTGGATCCAAGCCTTGAAACCTGATACTCATCGCCCTGCCTTAACTCAACCATTTCATCCGATACGAATTCTGGATCCAGCGGTCGGCCTCTGGCGCGCCCCTGACCCTCATGGCCGCGGCGTCCCATTCGATGGGCCGACCCAGGCGCAATGATAAAATGCCCGGCAGATACGCCTCGCATACGCGCGCCCCGATCTCGAAGCCGTTGTAGGTGGCCGGTCCACCCTTGCACGCCTGGAACCACTCCTGTATGTGGTTGTCATTGGTTAGGCGCGGCACGCTGAGCGGCAACGTCTTGACAGCGTCGTGATCCAACACGCCTCGCCACCGCTCGTCGCCCTCGAGTTTCATGATGCCGGAGACACCCCAGCCGTCGGTATAAAGCTGGCCGCGCCGTCCGATAAAAAGGCAACCGGTGGTCGGCAGCGTGCCGCGGCATTGCTTGACGGAGTCAGTGATCTCTTCGGGCGGGTACTTGCCGCCGTCGCCCCACCAGACTGTGACGGGCGCCAGCCCCTCGCGCGCCGGAAATTCGAACTGGAAGCAGCCGCGCGAGACATAGGTTTCCTTGACCGGTTCGGGAAGCTCGGCGGTGACGCGGACGGGTGGACCGAGCTTCAGCGCGCGGACTGGCAACTGGAAAGTGTGGCAGCCCTGGCCCGACAGCATGCCGTTGCAGAAATCGAGCCAGTTCTGCGCCTTAATACAACCCGGCATATAGGCACCCGCCTTGAACGGCCGCCATAGCACAGGCCCCAGCCAGAAATCCCAGTTCAATCCATCGGGGACCGGGTCTTCGCCCGACGGACGATCCTGACTAGGCGGAAATTTGCCGCAGTAGTCCGACCAGAGATAGACTTGCTCGATCTGGCCGAGCACGCCCGCCCGGATGACCTCCGCGGAACGGCGGAACGACTTGCTGCTCGTGCCCTGGGTGCCCAGTTGCGTGGCAACTTTGCACCGCGGCGCCAGATCCATCAGTTCCCGGGCCTCGGTGATGGTGCGCACCAGCGGCTTCTCGCAATAGACGTGCTTGCCCGCCTTCATCACACGAACGGAAATCGGCGCATGCCAGCGCGACCCGATCGCGATGACCACGGCATCGAGCGTTTTCTCCTCGTCGAGCATCTTGCGGTAGTCCTCGTAGATCCTGACCTTGGCCATCACCTCGTCCGCGCCATCTGTCACACCGGCCATGGCCTTTCGCATCGGGTCGAACTGCCGTTTATCCACGTCGCACATCGCCACCAGATTTTCGCCCTGGCGCAGGATCTCCGTGATCAGCGCGCGGCAACGCCCTCCTGTCCCGATGGCGGCGATGTTGAGCCGCTTGCTCGGGGCCGCATCTCCTAATAACCGCGAAGGCAGGATCAACGGGGCGGCGATCAACCCCGTACCCGCGAGAGCGGCACGCTTGAGGAATGCCCGACGGCCGGGCCTGTCGAACGATTGGGAATATTTCATGACGCACCAGGGATAGGTTTTGATGCCGGCCGCCTCAAAAGCGGCGCTGGGCATGAATGTCTCAAAAAGGCCCAGCAAAAACAAGGCACCGATACAGATTCGTCCTGCCTGACTCGAAAATCCGGGGCGTGGGAGCCTGCTTGCAGGCGATCCCATGCGCGAATCGCGCGCAAGCGCGCTCCTGCGTCCGGTTTTCTTCCCTGGTGGTGCCCCGCCGCACGGGGCATGGGATGATCGGGGCGGCGCCACCGCCTTGCCTGTGTGGGACCAACGGCCAAAGCGGTGCGTTTGCGCGCCGCACTCCAAAAACTCCTGCCCCTCGCGTTTTGGAGTGCGGCGGCGACGCCGCCGCTTTCCGCGGCCGGCGGAGCCGGCGTTCCGCCCGATACCAAAACGGCCCGCCCCGCGCGCGCCGGGGGCGGCGCTGACTCGAAAATTCAGGGCGTGGGAGCCTGCTCGCAGGCGATCCCACGCGCAAATCGCGCGCAAGCGCGCTCCTACGCTCGGTTTTCCGCGCCGGTGGAATGGTGCCGATCACCTGCGGCGATTGGGCGCCGACCTTCTGGCGGTGCGGGCCAAACGCTCACGCATTCGGCTGCGTTATTCCCCGAGGATCTGGAGATCGTGGATGGACCACCAGTTAAAGTCGTGGGAACCGGTCTGTTGGATCTTCACGTAGCGGGCGCGTGTGGGAAGGCAGCGCGCGGTGGTGAGGGCCTTGGTGCCCTTGCCGGCGCCGACGGGCCCGACCCAACTCTGGCCGTCGAGCGAGGTCTCGATGCGATATTCGCGGGGATAATCGTTGCCGGACTTGGCGGCGTCCATGACGACCGCGTGGATGACGTGCTCGGCACCGAGGTCCACCATGAACCAGTCGTCGGGGCGCATGGGGCCGCCGGTGCCCCAGCGTTTTTCGCTGTTGCCACCGATGGCGTTCTCGGGGGGACTGCCGCCGCCGGAGCGCGAGGCGGAGAGCGTCCAGCCCGTTCGGTCGAGCGGTGTGGCGGCGCGGTGGTCGGGCAGGCCGTTCACGCGCAGTTCGTTGATCGACCAGAAGAGTCCGGCCTGGCCGGTCTGCACGATCTTTATGAAGCGTCCGTACGTTGGGGGGATGGCGATGGTGAAGGCTTTCTTGCCGGGATCGCCGCCCGTGGCGACCGGTTTTCCCCAGGACTTGCCATCGAGGGAGAAATAGATCTCATATCCGCGCGGTTGATCGGCGCCCGTGGGGCCGGCGTCGAGGAAGAGTTCGCGGAGTTCGGTCTCGTAGCCGAGGTCAATCATGAACCACTCGCCGCCGGCCATGTGTTTGCCGGTGGTCCAGCGGGTCTTGTCCGAGCCGTCGATGGCGTTGCGTTCCGAGCCATGCCCGAGGCTGGCGGTCAGGACCATGCCACCGCCGGCGAGGCCATCGGTGATGGCGAGGGCGGCGACGAAGGCCTCCGTGCGGGCGTCGGGATCGTTGAAGTACGGCTTCACGAACTCGAGCGCGTCGGGGTGGGCGAGCTTCCCGAGGCCCGCGATGAGGGCGCACTTCTCCTGCTTTCCCTTCGCGAGATCGAGCGCCTCGCGGTAGAGATCGAGCGTCTCTCTCATGGGGCGTTGGCTCGGCATGGCGAGCATGCGCGCGTAGCCGCGCAACGCCAGGACGCGGTTCCCCTCGTCGGCGTCGTTGCGGCTGGCATCGCGCAGCGCAAGGATGGGGGCGGCGTCGGGCCATGAGTCGGCGAGGGCCTTGATGGCGGCGCGCCGGATTGAGGCGTTGGCGTCGCCGAGCGCCGAGATGAGGGAGGGCTGACCGGTCGGGTCCCCTATCTTGCCGAGCGCGGTAAGGAGTCCGCCGCGAGCGTTGTCGCTGGGGTGACCCGCGAGTGCGGTCAAGATGGCAGCGGTCTTCAACTGGGCGGTGTCGGCCTGTTGGGCCGTCGCGACGATGATCGCCTGGATCTGGTCGATGGCGGCCGCGTCCGGGGCATCGACGAGCAGGGCCACGAGCGCCCCGAGGTCGGCGGGTTGCGCGAGTTGGCCGAGGGCTTTGCGGGCTTCGCGCGCCAGCGCGGCGTCGCTGTCACGCGCGGCCGCGATGAGTGCCGGGAAAGCCACGCGCGCCTTGCGCGTGCCGAGCGCCTTGGCGTACTCCGACCTGGCGCTTCCCTTCGCCGTCTGCATGCGCGCGATGAGGGCCTCATCGATGCCGGGGCCGTTCATCGAGGCGAGCGTCTCGCGCGCGGCATCGCGCTCCGCGCGATCGCGGGCTTCATCCGAGGCGACGGCGACGACCCGCTCGACGGTGCTGGCATCGCCGAGGCGCCCGATCGCGCGCAAGGCCGCGAGGCGGACGCTGCCGTCCTGGGCGGCGAGCAGCGACATCACCGCGGGAAGCGCAGAGCGCTCGCCGCGTTTCGCGAGCGCATCGATGGCGAGGTTTTGGCTGACGGGTTGAAGGGTGGGCAATGCGTCGGCAGTCGCCTGGGCGATGGCCTGGCCGGGAAGATCGGTGACCAGTCGGGCGGCGGCCCGTGCCCGTTCGACGTTATCGCCCCTGAGGGATTTGACCGCGTCGGTGGCTCCGGATTCTCCCTTCAACATCGTGGCGCCGTAGAAGGCGGCCGCGCGGATATGGGCGGCTACGGTCTCGTCCGCCGAGAGCCGCGCATAGGCCTGTGTCGCGGAGGCCCGATCGCCGCTCGAGCGGGCGGTCTCCGCGATTTCGAGCAGCGCGCGATCGATGGCGGCGTTGACCGCGGGTGGGCGGTTACCGGCGCGGACTTTGGTCAACGCGCTCTCCGCCGCGCTGCCGCCGATGTGACCGAGGGCTTCGGCGGCGGCGACGGCGATGGCCGTGTCATCCCCCCCGCCGAGAAGGCTGGCGAGGGCGGGGATTGCGTCGGCGACGCGGCGTGCACCGAGCAGTCCCACGATCCCGACGCGGTTGGGTCCGGATGCGCGGGGCAGCGCCGCGATCAGGGCGCTGTCGGCGGCGGGTCCGCGGATGCCGGTGAGCGCGTGGCGGGCCCAGTCGGCCATGGCACCGTCGGTGAGCAGTGGGGCGAGGGTGGGCACGACATGTTCGGTCCCGATCAGGGCGAGGTGGCGGCATGCGAGGGCGCGGGCGTCGGGCGTGGCGCGGGGGTTGGCGGCAATAGTGGCCAGGCCGTCGGCGAGGGCGGTCCGCTGCGCGGCGGCGCCGGGGGCGAGCGTATCGCTGACCAGGCGCTCGAGTTGATCGGGGAGGCCGGGACCTTGATCGAGCGTATAATAGGAGGAAAGGTCGCGGAGCATGTTCTGGAGGCCGGCGGCGATGCCGGTCGAACGCGAGCGATCGATTTCTTCCCGGCTGAGGTTCGTGCTCGGTTTCGCGTCGGCCGCGAGATCGCCGAGGGCGTACTGGATTCCGTCGAGATAGCACCGGAGAATGGGGGCATTCCAAAAGACCTCGTGGCGATGGCCGAGCGAGAAGTAGAAGACGCGCCCTTTTCCATATTCATGAATCCAGGCGACGGCGAAGTCCTTATCCTGTCGTTTGATGCCCTGCTTGGACATGTCGATGGCGCCCACGTCGAGGCTCAGCAGGACGCGCAATTTCTCGCGCGAATACGGTGCGCGAAATTGGTAGATCTCGTCGGCAACATCGAACGGCTGGCCATTGAACGCGGCGAGCAGCGGATGGCCCGGATCATCGAGTTTGACGCGGACGTTCTCGCTCCATGGGTGGCCATCGAAGTAGCCACCGATCAGCTCGCCGTACTCGGCCCAATCGGAGAGGCAATCCGTGGCGGCGTGGATTCCGACGAGGCCTTTGCCATTGCGGACGAAGTCGAGGAATCGCTGGCGTGCGCGGCCGTCGCGGGCATCGGCATCCGACTTCTGCGCGGCATCCATGCCCCGCACATCGAGCGGGAGCAGCGGCAGGCGCAGCGTCGTGTTATCCATCGCGATGGCGTCGAAGGCATCGAATTCGGGGCGTTCCAAAATGGAGAGGTCCTCGACGACAGTGGCATCGAATGCGCCGGTCTTGCGTCCCATGATCTCGAGGGCCTTCGCGGCAAAAGGGATCGACGAATGGGGAAAGCCCTCGCATTGCGTAACGATCAGCAGTTTGCGCGGGCGTGTCGGCTTGGCCGTCGGCCTGGCGGGTGAGGCGCTCTCCATGCGCGCGATCTCATCGGCCGTGGGCGGCTTGAGTTCCGCGGCGGGGAGGTTGGCGAAGAGGGGCAGCGTGAGAACGATGGGCAGGATGCCCGTGCGTGCGGCGATCATGATGGGATACCCTTTCACATCGGGCGATGTCAGATGGTGAGCGCCCAGGGCGCGCGCAAGGGTCGCTCCAGGAGGCGGTCGGCGGTCGGGTCATTGGTGAAGCGCGATGTGGCGGGGTCCCAGGCGAGCGAGCGTCTGAGGCGATAGGCGATCCCGGCGAGGCTGCAGACGGTCAGCGTGCTGGCGCCAATGTCGGCGGTGCAGATGCAGGGGCGCCGCGTGCGGATGCCCTCGAGCCAGTTGGCCATGTGGTCCCGGCTCTCGTAGAGCCTGATGTCGCGGGGTCCCCACTTCATCTTTAGGAGATCGGCGGGCTCGGTGGTTAAAGAACTGCGGCTAACGGCGACGGTGCCGCGCTCGCCGACGAATTCGATGGAGGCCTGGCCGCTGGCGCCGCCATGCGTCATGGGCGTGCCGTCGGCATAGATGAAGGTCAGCAGCGGGTGCTCGCCCTGGTCGGGAGGGATGATCTGGACGGGGCCGCTGCCGTCCATGCCGAGTCCCCACTGGGCGATGTCGAAATGGTGGGCGCCGAAGTCGTAGAGGCCACCATTGCAATAGTCGCGATAACGCCGCCAGTTCGGAAAGACCGCATAGTTGTCGAGGGGACAGATCTCGGCGTTGTATGGCCGGTAGGGCGAAGGTCCGAGCCAGAGGTTCCAGTCGAGCGTGGCGGGGGTCGGCTGGGCGGGAAGGTGGCACGCCGTGGCCGGGCCGCCGACATTGACGTGGACGACCTTCAGCTTGCCGATGGCGCCGTTGCGCACCAGCTCGCACGCGAACCGGAATTTGACGTCGGAGCGCTGTTGGCTGCCGACCTGGAAGACCCGGTCATAGCGTCGCGCGGCGGCGGCGACCGCCTGGGCCTCCGCGATGGTCAATGCCAGCGGTTTCTCGCAGTACACGTCCTTGCCCGCCTTCATGGCCTCCACCGACACGATGGCGTGCCAGTGGGTTGGCGTGGCCACGACGACCGCGTCGAGGTCGGGCCGCGCGATCAACTCCCGAAAATCGCGATAGGTCGGGCAGCCGGCGTAGTCGGCCCCGAACCGGCCACTGTAGGTCTCTTTCACGCGCCGGGCGCAGCGCTCAAGACGTTCGCTCTCGACATCGCACAACGCCGCGACCTGCACCTCCGTGCGACCGAGCAGATTGTTGAGATGACCCCACATCATCTTGCCCATGCCGATCATCCCGATGGCCAGACGATCGGACGGAACCGGTTGCCCCGGCGCGCCCAGGGCGGACGAAGGGATGATCGCAGGCGCGGCCAAGGCGCCCGCGGTGCCGACCGCAAAGCCGCGGATGAACGTGCGGCGCGATAGCTTCGATTCGGCCATGACGATTCCGTAGCGGACGGCCATCCCAAGGTCGAGATGGAACGATACAGAAACTACAGAGCGAAGCCCTTTCGCGCCCTTCGCGCTCTTCGTGGTTGGGTTGTGGGGATGGAACCACGAATGGACACGAATCCACGAGCCACCTCGAAACTTGAAACCTGAGACTTGAAACGCGATTCGTTATTTCGGCCGGGGATGCCTGTCCCATTCGAATCGTCGCTTCTCATCGAATGCCGGGTTCGGCTGGGGAAACTCCGCCTTCACTTCCGCCTGCCATTGTTTCAGCAACCCATGGAGCTCGTTCGCCTTCTCGGGGAAGACCCCCGACAGGTCAGTCGTCTCGCCGATGTCGGTCGTAAGTTGATAGAGCTCGAGGTCTCCCGAGACCAAGTTCTGCACAAGTTTCCATGCCTCCTTCCGGATAGCTGCGGCGGGGACATGATGGTGGTAGACCGGATAGTGCCAATAGAGCGCCCGGTCCGGGGCGCCTTGGCCGTTGAGCATCTCGGGTAGAATCGACTTCCCATCCAGCACCTGGCCTTCCGGTTTTTTCGCGTCCGCCAGTTCCAGAAACGTCGGATAGAAATCCACGCTGGTCACGGGCGTCTGGCAGAGGTTTCCCGGCTTGATGCGACCGGGCCAGTTCATGATCAGGGGCTCGCGGATGCCGCCCTCATAGAGCATGCCCTTCTCTCCCCGCAGCGGCGCGTTCGAGGTCGCGATATAGGCCAGCGGTTTACCGCGATAGATCCCCTGTCTGGAGGGCACCGCCACCGGCATCTTCGCCTCCTGGACCCCGGGATAGCGGTCGTTGCTGATCTGCCCTCCGTTGTCAGAAAAGAAGACCACCAGCGTGTTATCCCGCAGCCCCAGGGCATCCAGTTTATCCACCACGCGCCCCACGCTATGATCCAATTGCTCTATCATCGCCGCATAGATCGCGTGGCAGGGATATCCCGCGACGGCGGACTTCTTCAGGAACTTGTCGATCCGCACCTGTTCGGCATCGAATTGCACATGCACGTCCCAATGCGACAGAAACAGGAAAAATGGCCTCGCCTTGTTGCGGTCGATGAAATCAATGCCGAAGTCGGCCAACCGCTCGGCCATGATCTTATCGGCGGAATCGTTCCGCGGCGGATCGAATCGCACGTTGTAATAGCCCTGGGCGACGTTCGCCTCATCAAAACCCTGCCTGGAGGGATGGTGATCCTTCTGATAGCCGAGATGCCATTTCCCAAAGAACGCCGTCGCATAGCCCGCCGCCTTCAGCGCCTCGGCGATCGTCACGACCTCGGTGGGCAGATACTGCGTCCGATTGCTGGGAACCGTGACTTTCTCATACGGCCTCCAATGGCCCGGGATCCATTCAAAGACACCGACTCGTGCCGGATACTGACCCGACATGATGCTCGCGCGCGTCGGGGAACAGACGGGGGCGGCCGCATAGGCATCGGTGAAGCGAATCCCTTCCTCGGCCAGGCGGGTCAGGTTCGGCGCCTCGTTGAACCGGTTGCCATACATGGGCAGATCGGCCCAGCCCAAATCGTCCGCCAGAATAAAGACGATGTTCGGGCGCGTGGGCGTCGAGACCGGAGTGGCGCCAACCGAGAGAACAGCCGGCGCCGCAAGCAGCGCCGCGGCGAGAATCCGTTTGGCGGTCATGGCCCCATGCTGCGGCCTCCGCCCCCAATTCTCAACCCCCCGCACGCGAGAACACCGAGGCCACGAGTCCAACCCTGTTAACCACGAATGGGCACGAATGAACACGAATCTGTGTGCGCTCGCTTTTTGGCGAGGGCTCTCCTGATCTCCTGAGTTCCGGATTCAGGATGCGAAACACCGGGTCTCGAAAGCCGGGTTTGTGCGGGCTTGAATGTGGAACTCAGAAAGGCAGGAAGGACTCCGCGGTCCATATCCGCGGCTGCGCTGAAACCACCGAAATCAGTGGGCTGACTCGAAAAGAGGGTGTATCGATCGGCAGCGAAGGGCTTGCGCCCTTCGGCGGCGGCCGAGCGGGGGCCGAAGCCGGAATGTTCGTAAAATCGCCTCTGGCGATCGGCTTCGCCACTGATTTTCCTCCCCGGTGGTGCCCGCCGCGCGGGCATCATGTCTGACTCGAAAATTCAGACATCGAATCGTGGGAGCCTGCTTGCAGGCGATTCGAATCGCGCGCAAGCGCGCTCCTACACCCCATTTTCTGCCCCACAAGAGGGTCACATCTCGACATTCTCGCCCCACAAGAGGGTCACATCTCGACATTCGACATTCTGAAAAATGTGACCGGTCAGAATCGAAACACGCGACCGCGGCGCGATCCGATCTCTTGGATGTTTCGATGTGACCCATGATGCAGAATGTTCATGCGAGACCCCGGTCGCTGCCCGGTCTCCGGGTCTGGCGATGCCTGCGCGTCTTGGCGCACCCTACCCGATTCTTGCGGAATTCCAGATGACTGCACATGATCGACCGCGTGCCCGACATGGAGCCTGCGATTCCCGACGCCGGCAAGACCCCAGCGCTGCCAACCACCCCTCACGCCAACTGGAGCGACTCTTTTTCCATCGGCCCGGCTCCAGACTGGGTGTCCGAGCGAGAGATCCCCTGGGATTTCCCTCAAGATTCCGACAGCCACGTCGACATCCTCCTCTCCGATACCGTGCACGCCCCGGACCGAGCGGTCACCTTCACCCGGAATGTCGAACGGCTCAATACCGCCGATGCCGTCCAAAATCTCTCCCATGTTGTCATCGATTTCGATCCGGAGAAAGAAGCGCTGATCGTCCACGACGTGCGCCTCTGGCGCCAAGGGGTCTCTCGGAGCTACGTGGACCCCGGGCGTTTCCTGTTCCGCCAGCGCGAGGACGCGCTCGAGTCCCAAATCATCCACGGAAGGGTATCCGCGGTCCTGATCCTCGATGACGTCAGGTCCGGCGACGCCCTGGATGTCTCCTTTTCCAGAAGAACGCACAACCGGCTGCCCGGCGAAAAATCGGAGATAGCCTTCGCCGTGGACCGGCCACTCCGGACCGCCGCGTGGTATGTCACGGTGCGCATTCCCAAGGGGCCGTTGCCTTATTTCAAGACAATCGGCGAGAATGCGACCCCATACGAGGCGTCGGAGTCCGAGGGCGAGTTCGTCTTCGTTTGGTCCGGCTCGCGCCACGAGAAACTCCAGTCCGAGGATGGCGTCCCCCCCTGGCAGCCCGTCCTCCCGATCGCCAACCTGTCCGCCTACTCGGACTGGGCGGAGGTCGCCCGACTGCTCGACGAGAATTGGACTGCAGTCGCCCCGGACCCTGTGAGCGCCGATGAGGTGGACCCGGCGGGGTTGGGAGAGGATCTGCCGGGGAGGATCCTCAGGCTCCTGAGATTCGTCCAGGACGACATCCGCTACATGGCCATGACCACAGGACTGGGCGGCATCCTGCCGACCTCGCCCCGCGAGGTCATCAGGCGCCGTTACGGCGACTGCAAGGACAAGTCACTCCTCCTATGCGTGTTGCTGCGGTCTCTCGGGGTGGAGGCCCAACCCGTGCTGGTCAGCAGCCAGTATCGCCACGGGGTGGCCGAATTCCTGCCGGGCCTGTCGTGTTTCAATCACGCCATCGTCACCTACGTGCTCGACGGCAACCGATTCTTCGCCGATGCCACCGCCCTGGGCGCCGGTGGCGATGCCTTCAGCCAGTGCCTGCCCGACTACGGGCTCGGGCTGTGTGTCTCCGGGGAGGCACGGGATCTCATGCCGATCCCCCACGCGGCCGCGGCCGGGTCGCGGTGGCACCTGCGGGAGAATTTCTACATCGACCCGCTTTCAACGCGAAACCACATGGACATGTGCCTCGAGGCGACCGGCTCGGAGGCCGATCTACTCCGGGCGACCTTGCTCCGCATCGGCCGGGACCAGTTTGCCGAAAGTGAGGCGCGGGAGCTGCAGAGTTTCTTCAGGGAGGTCGAGAGGGACCCAAAGACCCCGCTGCGGGTGGAGGATGATCGGGACCATAACCACGTCATGGTGGAGGGCCGATTCCTGTGCTCCGGTGTGTCAACGGACAGGGAGAACAACCTGAAGGTATTCCGCTACTGCGCCCGCTGGCTCAACAGGTTCCTGGCGTGCCCCCCGACCACCCCGCCGCGCCGACACCCCTTTCAGATTAGGTTTCCGCTGGCCTTCACCCACGAGGTCGTGATCCACGGCCCCGTCCTGCCTTGGGACAACCAGGACATGTTGGTGGACTGCGACTGGTTTCGTCTCCAATCGCACGTCAAGAGCGCCAGGGACAGGTTCGTTTCGCTGGCCTTCTGTTACCAGGCCAAGCAGGGCGTGGTGGCGGCCAACAGCGCACGCAAGTTCATCGATTACTTCGACCGACTCGTCGGCTTGAGCAGTTGCCTGGCCCTGTTCCGGATGGTGAGAAGCCCGATCAGCTTTGCGGGGCCCTTCCGTGGCCGCCCTCCGGTCCTCGGCCCGAGAGCACCGCAGGGCCGCCAAAGCTTCGCGACAGACAAGGCCTTCCACAAATTCCGATCGGGCGCCGTCCCGACACGTGCCAAACCCGAAGGGCGGGGGATCGCCGCGTGGGAGGAGCTGCGGAAACAGGCGGAGGCCGAGGGCAACACCAACTTCGTGCACATGTGTGAGGCGATGATCCGCAGCTACAGATCGACGAAATGAACCCGCGCCCGGACGCCATCCAGTAGATTCCCTCTTCTGACGGACCTGGGGTCATCTGAACACTCCACACAAGAGTCCACACAAGAGTCCACACAAGAGCTCCACACAAGAGGGTCACCACACAAGAGGGTCATCACCACACAAGAGGGTCACATCTCGACATTCGACATTCTGCAAAATGGGGCCAGCCAGAATCGAAACGAGCGACCGCGGCGCGAGCCGATCTGTTGAACGTTTCGATGTGGCCCCTGCTGCGGCATGTTCTTCCACAAGGACCGCATTTTGCGCTTCTTTGTGACTCCGAAAACGAACAGATTGTTTTCAGCAGAGGCACATCGTGACACGGGTTAACCTTGTTACTCCCGCCGATCAAACCGAACAAAGAGAGCCATCGCGATGAAGAGCCATATTCACCTTTACACCCGCGGCCATGCGCTGATGATGGGAATGCAAATCGCATTCTGTGCCGCAGGGTTCATCTTGTGCGGGTCCGTTCTGCCGGCGCAGGACACGTTCGTGCTGAAAGGCGACAGCTTCCGGCACTACATCGATGATTTCAATCAGCACGACAACGAACTCTACACCCAGCATTTCCCAAACTCGCAGGCGTGGGAATTCCTGAGGGCGAACATTCCATTGTTGGACTGCCCGGACAAGGAGTTGGAGGAGATCTACTATTTCCGGTGGTGGACGTTCCGGAAACACATCAAGCAGACACCGGATGGCTGGGTGATCACGGAGTTCCTCCCGAAGGTCGGGTGGGCAGGCAAACACAATACGATCAATTGTCCAACCGGTCATCACCTTCACGAAGGGCGATGGCTCGCGGATCCCAAATTCCTCGATGATTACGCGGTATTCTGGTTCCGCAAGGGCGGCAGTGTCCGCAGCTACAGTTTCTGGGCCGCCGATTCAATCTGGGCGCGCACGCTCGTCACCGGCGATGAGCGGCTCGCCAAAGAACTGTTGCCCGACCTGATTCGGAATTTTGAAGCCTGGGAAACCGACCACCGCGACGCGAATGGGCTTTTCTGGCAGGTGGACGATCGCGACGGCATGGAGGTCTCGATCAGTGGGGGGCTGCATCCCAAGCATCAGGGTTACCGCGCAACGATCAACAGCTACATGTTTGGCGATGCGCTCGCGATCGCGCAGATCGCGGAACGCGCAGGCCAGGCGGATGTCGCTGCCCGGTTCCGCGCGAAGGCGGCCGAGATCAAGCAGCTCGTGCAGGACAAGCTCTGGGACCCCGACGCCAAGTTCTTCAAAGTGCTGCCGCGAGGTGAAGGCACGAAGTTGTCCGATGTCCGCGAGCTTCACGGCTACACCCCGTGGTATTTCAACCTGCCGGACCCCGACAAATCGGTCGCGTGGAGACAGATCATGGACCCGCAGGGGTTCTACGCGCCATTCGGTCCCACAACGGCAGAACAGCGCCACCCAAGATATTCCGTCTCGTACGAAGGCCACGAGTGCCAATGGAACGGCCCGAGCTGGCCATTCGCGACCGCCATCACGCTGACAGGATTGGCAAACCTCCTGAACCACTGCGACCAGACAATAGTCACGAAGCAAGACTACCTCGCCCTGCTGAAGATCTACACAAAGTCACATCATCTGAAGCAACCGGATGGCCGTGTCGTGCCGTGGATCGACGAAAACCTCAACCCGGCCACCGGCGATTGGATCTCGCGGACACGGCTGAAGACCTCGAAGAACGGCACGTGGGATTCCCGCAAAGGCGGCGAGGAACGGGGCAAGGATTACAATCACTCCACCTTCTGCGACCTCGTAATCAGCGGTCTGATCGGCCTTCGACCGCGCTCCGACGACACGGTCGAGGTCAACCCTCTAGTGCCGGAAGCCGCGTGGGATTACTTCTGCCTCGACCGGATCCGTTATCACGGGCACTGGCTGACCATCCTCTTTGACAAGAGCGGCCAGCGCTACGGCAAAGGCAAGGGCCTCCACATTTTCAGCGACGGAAAGGAAATAGCGGCGGTGGCGAATCTCTCACGGGTGACCGGACAGCTATCGGCAGCGCCTGCGGTCACCGCTCCAGAGACATCGGCTGGCTGGAAGAAATTCGAGGGCAATCCTGTCATGGGTGGGCAATACGGGACCTGTTTTGACATCTCCGTGCTGCACGAGAACGACAAGTACCGCATGTGGCTGTCCTGGCGGCCCGAAAAGTCCGTGGCCCTGGTGGAGAGCAATGATGGGGTGCACTGGAGCGGCCCGCCGCAGATTGTGCTGGGCCCGAGACCAGAAAACGGCTGGGAGAGCACCATCAACCGGCCCGTGGTGCTGAAGCGTCCGGATGGCTATCACATGTGGTACACTGGTCAGGCGAAGGATCATTCCTGGATCGGCTATGCCACGAGCCCCGACGGCATCAACTGGAAGCGCATGAGCGACAAGCCGGTGCTATCGCCGCAGATAGCGTGGGAGAACGCCGCCGTCATGTGTCCTCATGTGATCTGGGATGAGTCGGCAAACCTGTACCGAATGTGGTATTCGGGCGGCGAACAGTATGAACCCAACGCCATCGGGTACGCGACGAGCAAGGATGGACTGAACTGGATGAAGCACGCGGCGAATCCTGTCTTTACTGGAGATCCGGCGATTGAATGGGAGAAGGAACGCGTGACGGCCTGCCAGGTCGAAAAACGCGGTGACTACCACCTGATGTTCTACATCGGCTTCCGCGACATCCATCACGCACAGATCGGCGTCGCCCGCAGCAAAGATGGCATCACCGACTGGCAGCGTCATCCGTCCAATCCGATCGTGCGGCCGGGGTTCGAAAAATGGGATCATGACGCCTGCTACAAGCCCTGCGCCATCTTCGACGGACAGAAATGGCTGCTTTGGTACAACGGCCGGAATCGGAGGGTCGAACAGATCGGCGTGGTCTTTCACGAGGGCGAGGATCTGGGGTTCGATCATTAGCAGACCGTTGATCAAGATCATCGGACGCCCCAGAACCCGTGCCACCTGCCATGCAATGCGTTGCCATTTTAATGCAACCTGTGGTCCGACCCCGAGGCAAACACTCTACTCGTGGCGGCGCCACCCGCCTTCACGGCTCGGCTTGCCACACAAGGGGGTCACATCTCGACATTCTGCAAAATGGGGCCGGCCAGAGTCGAAACACGCGACCGCGGCGCGAGTCGGTCTGTCGGATGTTTCGACGTGACCCCTGATGCGTGGGTCGCGTCATGGCGCGCTGCCATGGGTGCCGCTGTGATCGATCAGGGAAACCGGGAACGGCTCTCGGTTCCTGGCTTCCTGAGTTCCAGATAGCAAGACCGCGAGGATTCGCGTGCCGCCATCGGGCCGGGGAGACGCGCGCCGTGAATCCGGTCGATCCACCGGCGCGATTGGACCGAAAACCCGCCGCAGAACGCGATGCGTTCAGATGGCGATTTTTCAAGTTTCCAGGGCTGACCCCCCGAGCTGAGCACCCCCCGAGCTGACATCAACGGCGTCGCGTCCGCCGCAGCGCCCATGCGCCGATCAGCAAACCGATGGCGGCGAAAATGGGGTGGGGCTCGGGGATCGCCAGCACCGAGAGCCAGCCCTCGCTGTAAAGTCGGGTGGTATCCCAGGTCAACCCCCCCTCGAGGCTCGGCAGGGATATCGAAACGAAGGTGTTGCTCGATGAACCAAACTGTAACAGGCGAAAAGCGTCGCCCGCGGCCGGATCGAACAGATCAATCAGCAACACCTCCATCGTGCCACCAAAAGCGAGGTTGCCATCGACGATCAGCTGGTCGTACTCGCTGCCGGCGATCAAGCCCCCGAGTTCCAGCGTCAGCACGTTGTTCGATCCAAGCAGGACGTCGCCCTCAAAGGAAATCGCCGCCGGGCTATTGCCCGGGCTGAGACCACCGAGGAATTCTACGGTTCCCCCACCCCGGAAATCCGCCGAGCCTGTCACAAGGCCGGAGAAGCGCGCGCGGGCATTCGGATCGATCCAGAACTCTGAACCCGGATTGCTGTCCAAGTAGGCGAGTTCCGCGATAGATGCCCCCTCGACACGAACCGTGCCGCCAGTCATGGTCAGTCCACCCGTGACCTGCCCACCTCCATCGACAAACCTCAGTACCCCGCGGTCGTAAAGGATCACGGTCCCGTCGATCGCCGCGCCCCCGGCCAGCTCCACCACCGCCGTGCCCAGTGCGCCGTAGTAAGGGTTGACGTACTGGTTGGGATTGGCGCCCACCTCCAGGTACGCCCCGGATTCGCCCATCGGCCCCATCGGGTCATACGGCCGGAACAGCGTCCCCTCC